>Ga0116231_10000610_pt1 | contig 64804 bp, 51 predicted proteins | sample S1TSphgellanicum_2_FD_89695 | JGI IMG/M metagenome (GOLD analysis project Ga0116231, IMG submission 89695) | Host-associated microbial communities from peat moss isolated from Minnesota, USA - S1T2_Fd - Sphagnum magellanicum MG | ecosystem: Host-associated > Plants > Peat moss > Unclassified... | reverse complement strand
GGGGGGGGGGGGGGGGGGGGGGGGGGGGAGATGTGAAGCACCTGATTCCACGTTGGAGTATGAAGTTTGCAAAAGGAAATGACTACTGCCCCACTCCTGCTATCTCTGTAATCAATAGCAAGATCCTGTTTTAGCCCACATGAGATATGGAAGGTGGACTGGCATCCAGTTTCCGTGCATTCAACACATGCGCCTCCTGTTGATTTGCAAACAGAGCACACTGATTTCCATCTTCGGCTTGGTACATGTGAGCAGTTGATGGGTTCCCTAGCTTCAGCTGAGTGGAAAAACACCTGCAGAGACGACATTCAGTCTTATAGGGTTTAGAGCTTTCCCAATCATCAGGAACAGGTAAATAGAGCACAACCCCACTCTTCATGGAGATCACAAAGCACCTATGCCCAGCATGCTGCACATACAACATCCATGGAATCCAAAGACCGGGGGTATGAATGTACCCACCTCAGGCACAAAAACAGCACAGGAGATGTGAGCCCAGCTGCCATCAGTGGTCTGTTTCATGGCTCCATCTGAAGATGGACACAGACAGCAGGTTTTGGAATGAGGATCATGACTCAAGCACTGAGCACAGAACCAGTCACCTTCAGGAACACTGAGACGAAGAGGATTTCCATAGCAACTGGCATGCACTCCCACATCACAACCATCACAGAAAACAATGGGGTCTGATGGCTCAGCATCTGTACTCCGACAAACATCACAAAGCACCCCATCTTCTTCCTCTTCCTCTTCCTCTTGTTGTTCCGTGGTCTTCATAGGAGGGACATCCTCTTCCCTCCTCTGTGGCAGCAGCAGCCCAATAGGAGCATGTACTCGCTGAGTTATCCCACTTCTCTTGCCAAAAGCACGCCTGGGTGGTGTCTCCTCTTCTTCCCAGTCGCTTTCTTCGTATGAAGACTTGCACTTCATGATCTCTTTCTGATTATCTTCCCTCACGGAACTCATGGTTGAGAAAGGATTGTACATTGCAGCAGCCAGATTCCCTTGTGTCTTTTCAACCTGGGATACATTCTCCTTCTCCGGTTTCTCAAAGGTTTTGTCCGCTGGAAACCCTAGGTGAAGTAGCTCCTTCTTCAGCACTACCTGTTCAAGAACACTCACATCCTTCAAATCTGATTTCTGTGGTTCCTCGGATCCTGGCAAGATGTTTTTCTGCATCTGCTGCTCCGGCCCACGTCTGCGTTTCTCCGAGGTTTTGAATCTCTCCTCCTCCTTTTCTTCTTCTTTGAATCTATCCTGGTTCTCTTTGTTCGAATGGATCTGAAGAAGCCTTGTTGGTGCATCCTTGTGTTCCGAAAGAAAGCTTTGCGAAGGTTTCATGAAGCTCGTATTCACCTGCAAACCAAGAGACTTCTCCTTGACTTGTGCTGCTGATTCTTGTCCCATTTTCCACTTCGATTTTTGCTGCTGCTGTTGCTGGAGCAACTCCTTGTGCTTCCGTTTCTCCAATACCTTGAATCCCTTGGAAATGATCTTGTTAGGGGAGAGACGAACGACATTGGTTATGTCACTGCAGAGAGGATAGGTAGTTTGGCAATCCTTTGTCCGTTGCTCCTCGAGCTCTTCTTTCTCTTTTGGGCCATTCTTCAGCCGTTGCTCCTCGAGCTCATTTCTCTCTTTTTGCTTCGCCTGCTGCGACTCCTCAAGCTCTCGTCTCTCTTTCTCCAGCAATTTAAATCTCTTCCGAGGGGGTAAACTACACAGATCACATCCTTCCTTCTTTGCTTGCTCCATGGCCATCATCACCATAGCTTCCTCAAAACCAAATGTTCGTTTCTGTTCTACAATCCCCGAAAACTTTCCAAAGAAAAAACCTCAAAGAAGAAACACAAGCAGAAACTCAAAAAACGCAGAGTATCAAAGAAAACAAAGACTCCAGATCTATGCCCAAATTCGCAAGAAATTGCCAAAATGGACACTCCTCCTCTACTGCAGGAAATTATACGAACAATTTGAAGAAACCAAAATAATCTGCTTGAGCTCCAAACCACATCAGGAATAAAGAAATCCCTTCACCGAAAAAGAAAAAAAAACACAACCCAATCTCTGGAACTTACTCAGGAGCAGACCTGGGTGGTATCCGGAGTAACCCAAGCTCTTGAAACATACTCAGAAGCAGCAGATCTGGGTGGCATGTGAAGCAACCCAAACTCTGAAAGCTACTCAGAAGAAGATCTGGATGATGTCTGAAGCAACCCCAAACTCTGAAAGCTACTCAGAAACAGATATGGGTGGAATCTGAAGCAACCCCAACAACAACAACTGCATTGCAACAATCAACACCAACAACTAGATTGCAACAGAACCAACTTTTGGATTGCAGCAACATCTAGATGGCATGCAAATGAGCAACATGCTGAACGCATTGAGGGAGGGCGGGAGGCAGAGAAACACAAGTGAGTAAAGGGAGGGAAATTCATAGTTGCAGAGAGTGCAATTAGCGGGAAAACTCATGACTCACATCCCCTCTTCAAAATATAGTAGGTACTATGCATACCTACATATGCAAGATGTTTGTCATGTCATTGCCATGTAACATTTCTACTATCATAAGGGATTGCCAAGACATATCATTGCCATAACATTGCCATAACATTTCCACTATAATAATGATGGTAAGATATGTTGCCATTTTGTATAGGAGAAGGCCCTGGTAGTAGGACCTTCCAGATTTGAGATTCCACCCAAGGCCAATAGGCCAAGGGCCTGGATCGAAAATCTGGAAGGTCCTATTACCAGGGCCTTCACCTACACAAAGCACTGTCCGCTTTTTCAGATCTCAAGATCTAATGGTTTGTGTTATCGATCATTTGTAGCCATTCGATCTAGTTTGATGAATCCATCTCACGGTCCAAAATTTTCCGTTGAAAGCATTGTGGTTGTTCCACCGTTGGATGCATTCATGATTCTGCGATCCAGTGGCCTTGGTTGTTCCGCCAAAAGCGGAAAGCATGACACAAGGACATTTTCCTACTTTCACCACAAAGGCATCACACAGCAACAGCACCTGTTTCTTTTTGCTTCTTTATGTTGGAAGCGGAATGAAAATAGGCAGAAGGTTTGTCAATGATGCTCATTCTACTTGTCTCTATGTGTCGCATTTGTGTCTTGTTGTGTCATTGCACGTTGTTGTTGTGTGTGTTATTTTTATGGCTATTTCTTTGTGGTTTGGAGAAGGTTTGTTGTCATTGATTTGTTGTGAACTTTGAAGCGTTTTGGGACTTGTTCTTCTCGCATTGTTTCTCTACACATTGAGGCACTAGCTATTGGTGGTTCTTGCTCACAAATTGTCATCATCAGCACAAATTTTGTGTTGTTTTGTTGCGTGTGGTGCTTTATCTCATGAATGTTGTGGGTTCATCTTTGCAACTTTAATGCTACAACTATGTTTTTGTTTATGGCAATCTTCATGGGTTTTGTGTTTTCTCTACATTAGAGCTATTCCTGCATTATAGATGCTCCTGAATCACGATTCTTCTATGGCATGGATCCTTTTGTTTTTTTTGTGTAAAATTTCCAGGTTTGCTTCCATTGTTTTTACAGCCTAAGGCTAAGTGGAGGTCTTTTGATGAAGCATGATTTATGAATAGTCCTATTGGTCATAATCAATTTCATCTCATTATGGACAAGCTAACTGCTAATTTCCTTGATTTACACAAAAGAATCTTATCTAACAAAACAAGTTGAGGTGTTAAAATTACACGGATGGAAGAGGCACTTGTACCTTGAGAGTATGGTATGGAGGTAACTAGCCACAAGGACCTTATATTATATGGCAAGTAAGTTTGAAGACTTTTTTATTTTTTGTTTTTTGATTTATTTTTTAAAAAATTTATGTGTTTGAATTTTCTATAATGTTTTATGAAGTGGGTTTTTTTTTTTATGTAGGTATAATTGAATTGACAAGCACTTGCATGATAAAGCGATGCAACGAATTATTTTTGGTGAGATTAGATCTAATCAATTATTAGGTTTTGAAAAAGCTTGTAGCAAGGAAAAGGTCACCTATGAAAAGGCTAAAGTACATTGTGAACTAAGGGGTAAGTGTTTTGCAATGTTTTGAACTTTAAATTTTTATTATTTTTGGCTTTCCTCATTCATGTTTTCATTTTGTATGAAGGTTTTTGTTGAAAAAGACAAGGGTGATTTTGGAGTGGGTGAAGTTGAGATGGTGTCTTATGGAATAGTTGATGTTGTGTTTGATGGTGTGGTTGTGGTGTGTCTAACGATACAATGGGAGTTTATGTTCATCCTTGGGTTTGCGATTCCTTTGTTGGTGTTGCATATGGAAGTATCTTTTCTGACATTCTTACTTGGATTCCTTTTCCTACCTCCAATGTTTTTATGGCTTCTAGAAATCGACAGAAGATGGTCAATCAAGTTCATGGTGTTGCTTCTATGGATTGAGGGAAAAATGTGGTGCAAGTTGTAGATTATGGCATTGGAGGATTTAGAAATGTGATTGAATCTGAAAATGCATTTTCCAGAACAATATGTTCAAGAAAGAGCTACCCAAGTATAAGGATCACTTGGATACAAATTTTCCACATCGCCCTTTTGAGACAATCAATGTCAATATTACTTCTAAGCATGTGCTTAATCACTTATAAAATTGTTTTATTAATATTGCATTTGGGTGCATTCACAATAAAAGGAACCGTGGACTTATACATGTACATGCATAAAAATCTTACACTTTGAAAAATGATTACATGAGTTGTAAGGATTATAATTTAAAGAAATCACTTTCAAAATGTTTGAATACTTATGAATTTTCATCACAATGAATTTTGTGCAATTTTGCTATGTTTCATTGGTCATAAAATGTATAGTAAGGAATGGACTATGTATAGGGTGTTAAAATTATGAACGTCCTTTATTTTATGTAAAACCAAACCATTAATTCTGAAAAATTGTGAATGACCATATATTGATGATTATGAAGGCATGGTATCATTAAAAATTCTAATATTTTAATTTTTTTAATTTTCCATTATAACCTTTTTTTAGTGTTTAAACATGTTTTTGATAATTAAAACTACATAATTTGAAAATCTTCCTCAAATTTTTATTTTTATTTTTTAGTATATGCAAAGACAAGGTTGCATTTTCATGCATATTGAATGTGTTATATAAGATTACTCTTTTTTTTTTGTAAATATGTTATGCTTCATTCGAAATGATGTTGAAGAAAGGTATGTTTAATAAACTCAATGTATAATGTATCTTTGAATTTTTGAAACACATATTATTTAAAAAATATTGACATGTTTACTCTTGTTGAAATCTACACATTTGATTTACTTGAAATTTTATCATTAAAAAATAAATTTAATTACATATTGTTTGAAAATTCATGGAGACACATGTGAATTAAACTTTTGAAGTTGCCAATATCATCATATAATGGGACCTATCCAAAACATGGAGGCCATGTTTCAAACTTCAAAAGTCATAATCCTTATAAAAGACTGGCACCTTAGGGCAACTAGCTCCTTTTACTATGAATGCACCCATTTGTAGTTGATCCTAAGTCTCTACCTAACTTGGAAGTACCAATGTGAGGAGACAAGGCTTAATTTGTTTGATTATGGATGCTTCACAAATTTTGACAAACTTTGATTTGTTTCATATTTTGCTTGTAACAAATGCATAATAAAAGATTATGGGGGAACTATTGAAAGGATGTAAAATGTAGGTAATGTTTTGGATTTCATGATGATGCCCAAGGTGTTGGGTGCTTATGGTGTTTTTTAGTGTTGGGTTGTTAATGGTTTTTTTGGTGTTGTTTGTTGGGAGTTGGGGATACCATGGTATCGGATGTTTTTGGTTGGGAGGTTTTTTGGGAGCCTTTAGGTTTTTATAAGTTCTAGTGGGATTTGGGATTGGATGACTAAAATCCAAAAATATGAACATTGTAATTGTTACCTTGGGATTTGATATGTTTTCGTGTGTTTGTGGGATTTAGGTGAATGAAATCCAAACAATTGAACATTGAGAGAACTAATCCATAGTTTTCCCTCTTATGTAGCCTTTTTTGTGCATTTGTTTTCAATAAGTAATCTCTAAGCTTCTTCTTATGAATCCTTTCAAGAGTTGATCCACATCAAGTCCTTTCCAAAATAGTTGATTTAATATAATTTTGTTTGTTATGAATCATTTGATTTGTGCATTTGAATACGTAAAAAGGTTTTATGATCTTTGTTTAATTTTGATTTAAATTTTTAATTTTTTCATTTTGACAAATAAAAGAAACATGATTTTTTTGTGTGTGGTTTGCCTTGTAAATACATTGTCTTTGAAAAAAAAATTCAAAAAGAAATTTTTTTTTAAAAAAAATTCATATGAATTGAAAGTGAGAAAGTTACAACCTTTCAAAGTAAAAAAAGTCAAGAATTCAAAAAAACAAACTATTGAACACTACAAAGGCTAGTTCCTGAACACCCAAAACATTCCTTGTATGTTGCTCTGTTGCTATTAAAATTCAAATATGATTTGTAAAACTCCAATTGGCGTTCTTGTAACACTTTAAATCATTTTAAATGAATAAGAAATAAAAAAGTTATGAGGTTTGAAATTAAGAAGGGTCCAAAGGGAGGAAAAAAGAAAAAAAACATGTTTTGTAAGTTGGAAAAAAAAAAATTCTTGTTATTTTTTCATTAATTCTTTTCCTTTGCACTTCAAAGATGATTTTTAGAGCTTGAGGTGACATTCCCATAACATTGTAAATCACTCAAAATGCAACACATATGATGAAGATATAAATAAATGTTTGATCATAGGTAGGCAATTGATGATGGGCCAATCTATCCTAGTCACATTCCATACAAACCTTTATAAGACTGTGATCATAGGTAGAAAAATTAGCAAAATAACCCTTTTATGCTAGAATAAAAGTGCCAACAATTGTTGAAATTTTTTACATGATTTATTCTAAGCTTTATTATGCATTATTAAACTTGAAAAAAGTTATGATTATTGCATGATTTATCATGACAATCTATATTGAGCTTGAGCTTCTTGTGTATTTTGTTAATTAAAAATTCTTTATTAATTTTTTTTGCTTTCTTGGCAAGTTCACACAATTTTTTGTTTGTTTACAATAAAAAGTTGTTGTCTCTTTCTTTTCAACTGGCTTCATTGTTGTTAGTTTGCATAACTTGAACATAAAATAATATTATCATTGTCAAAGGGGACTACAATTTATAAAATTCTAATATTTGTCTTAGATTTCCCCATTATAATCACATTTACTAAAAAGGTTTTACAAATGTTTTGTGTTATCAACAGGTGTGATAGTGACTCAAAAGAATGATATTTCTTACTAAAACAGATGGCTACCAAAAAAATGTGACACAAACAAAAATGTGACTAAAACGGAACTAAAATGGAAGTGATTATAAAAGGAGTTTACTGTAGTATGGAAAGTGTGGCAAAACATAATTTGTGTGAAGTATTTTAGATTGAAATTTATATGTAGGTGAAACAGTCATGACTTTGTATTATATACATTAGTGATTGTGGATCAAATTGAGTCCATGGAATGTAAGGTTTGAGTTTGTGGTGTGTAAGGTTTTACCTTTGGATGTAAGTTGATGCAAGGTAGTGCAAAGGGCATTCAATGGTGATGTTTATTCGCATATTCTTGGTTTATTTCTTCACAACTAAAATCTTGTACAACTTTTTTTTAATGACGTAGTTTGACCCGAAAACAAATATTGACACAAGGGAGAAACAGTTTGTTTTTGTTTCCTCCTGTCTGTGAAGCTTTAGCAATGCCTCCAATTTGAGAGCAAATACCTATTGTGCACAAATGTTTTTTACAAGTAAGATGTTGAACTTGTTCTTTCAAAAGTTTTTTAAAACTGGAAGAGTTGTTGTCAATCTGGGTACTTTGCTAAATTGTTTCTCAGGTTTCTCCAACTGTACATACTCGTGGTTTTTTTATCTTCCTTTGTAGAATTGTCACCGCACATACTTTTGGTTTTTTAATCTTCCTAGATCGCATTGCCATTGAACATCCATCTGATCAAATATCTGCTCTCTAGAGAGTTAGCATTCTCAGGGTTTCCATGTTCAATAAGACCATGCTCCACAAGGTTGGAGATGCAGATGGCACAATTATGTGTCAAACAAATTTTCTCCTTCCCCCCAACTGTTATCTGATAGTCATCATGGTGGCATTGTTCTCCATACAAGCTTGTGTGAATAGGTATTTCTTATCAGAACAAATATCAATGGAGAGAAACAGTAGCTGTGGATAGAGCAAGACAAGAACTTCTCATATCAAGATGAAACTGACATTGCTCAATAAAAGATCATGCCTGGTTGTTATCTTGTTTACAGTGATATTTCTAGCTTGCCAACAACCTACCCACATTCTCCAACATTGCCCTCAAAGATCGAATAAAGCAATACACATCATAAACACCTCAAGCTTCTGCTACAAATGCTCAGCCCATCATGTTTTTCTTGTGGAAAGACAACAATCATGTGTTAGTTTTTCTGCACACAACATCTGCAACTGTTCTACTGAATTAAAGAATTGAAGAACTTCACAAGCAAGCAAACAAAGAGGATACATTTGAAGATTTATAGTGAATCTTTAGAATCCCTTTGACATATTGTTGATGATATTCTTTAATACAAAAACACACCAAATGCTTGGGTCTCCCAAGTGTGCAAGTTGCAACTGAAGAGATAAGTGTTGTCTATGCTGCTTCTTCTTTTGGAGCCATGCATGTCCTTCAAGATAATGGTCCATCTACATTTCATGCTTTATTTTTTATTTTTTTAATAATTAATTAGGGGGGGGCGGGGGAGATGCCAATGGTCTACTTGAATGATCTCACTACACCATCAGGTGAGACTATTGGTTATTTCTTGGTTATCACCATGTCACACAATTACATGGGTTGATGAATGGGCCCTTGGGGCAAGTTCAAGGCAATCTCTGTTTTTCCAATCTGAAGCTGGGTCGACCATTGCCCATGTGACGACTTTGGGTTGGAACAACTTGATCACATGGCAATTCAAAGTGGAAATGTCCAATAAGTTATTGACTAAGTTACATGATCACATTGTGAATGTTGAAAGCTTGCAAAACTGGCAGCTCATGTGGAGGGAGCTGGAGGTTTTGCACTTTGCACAAACCTTCATTTGCCACCAGAGACGAATTTGGCCCTGTACAATTCTGCCATAAAACAAGAGGACCCCAACTGCCAAATAGAAATAAATGAATGAGCCCATAGGGCCCACCTTTTCAGTTTTACATACACCAGAGTTGAACTTTGGGCAAACAATAATGGGTTAAATCTGAGGTGCTCTTGGGAACGTCTTGAGGAACAACTTGGGGAACTTGATCGGGACCTGATGGGAACACATTGGGAACAAGAAAAAACAAAAAAAACCCTATTTTCCAAAACTGTTTGTTAAGTCAGATAATGACCTTTGGTGGTTTCTCCCCTGTCCACGTCTCCTTTCCACCCAAAAGGTCGTCACTAGTCCAAAAGGTCGTCACCTCTTATTAAATCCATTATTTTTTGGACAATAATATTAATATCTTTTCCAAATCAGATCCAGACTTTGGGTTTCCAGATTCCGAAGAGGCGTTTACAAATATAGTTCATATTTTTAATTTAATTTAAGTTTATATTATTCAATAGTGTTTTCTCCTTGTCCATCATTCTGCTCCACCCAATACTCATGACTCAATAACTCTTAGATTCCATTAAAGTTTTTTGACGCTGTTTCTTTCCAAGTTCATGCACTTTTGTTGTATGTAGGGGAGGTTCCCACAAGAGTGGGTTCTCCTGAGGGAGGGTCGCACGAGGGCGGTAGACCCAGGGCGTTCCCTACTGATGGACAACACAAGGGTATGGAAACCTCCACATACATAAAAATCTCTTTTCTTTTTTTTTCTCCATTCTTTCCTTCTTGTTTTTTTTAATTTTCCTGATCTGTACCTTTCCTCCTTGTGTTTTTGAATTTTCCTGATCCGTCCCATCAAAAAATCTTTCCATGGGAACATGGGAATGTAGAAATATAGCAAGACGGGATCTCCCCCACAGCCCTAGGGATCTTCTGCTGAGGGAGATCCCTCAAAATACAAAGCGAAATAAAAAGAGAGGTTTTTAGGGGGATTATCACTACAGATTGCAATTATTTTTTCATTTATAAATTTATTTTCTATTTTAATTTTATGTTTTACTTTTTTTCCTCTGGAAAAAAGCTGCTTCAAAGATGCTTGCTCTGAAGGACGCCAGGCACACAAACCTGAACCCGCTTGCTTTCTTTCTTCGCAGCTTGATGACGATCCTGGCTGCACTCGGATGTGTTGCGGTACACAAGAATTTTCAGGCAGAAAATTTCTTTCTCCGGCCGACCCAAGATGGCCATGATTTGTATGGAGTCATGTTGAATTTTGCAGCACAATTGAAATAATTCGCTTCAATTTTTTGGAGATCAAATCCACTTGGATTCGAGTGGTGTAGAATGAAAGAAGCTTGAGATCTTTCTTGCTGTTGTTGCTTGTTATCCATGTCTGGGGTGTTTCGCTTGGCGGGTGGTTGCGATCTGGTGAAGAAATTCTTCTGCTGTTCTTGATCAGTATGTGTATATATTATCTGTTTTGATTTTCAGCAGCTGCTTTGGTTTAGATTCATGAGCTTGATACACAGGCTGCAGGAGGATGACGACCGCGACTCCCGTTGATGAGATCGCCAACGAGCTTTACGACGCTGCAAATGAAGGGAATTTGAGAGAGGTGCAAAGGATTTTAGCTCTGCCTGCTGGTGTGGTGGATGCAAATGCGCGGGGTGCTAATGGACGGTGTCCTCTTCAAGCAGCGGCGATGGGTGGGTATGTGGCTATTGTAGAGCTCTTGTTAGCATGGCCAGGCATCGATGTGAATGCAACGCCAGAGGAAGGTATGGAGAAGAAGATGCCTCTTCATATGGCAGCGGAACAAGGGCATGTGAAAGTAGTGGAGCTCTTGCTTGCACACCCACAGATTGAAGCTAATGCTGAGCTTGTTATCTCCGGATTAACACCATTACACCTAGCCACCTTTGGGGAGCACATCGATGTGGTTGCAGAGCTTCTAAAATGGCCAGACATCAACGTGAATCCAGAGGACAAGATCATGACAAGAACTCCTCTCCATCTTGCAGTGGAGAGAGGCAACACCCATCTGGTACATCTTCTCACCAGAGATCCCCGTCTGCGGGCAACCGTGGAGGATTCCAAGGAGAAGACAGCCTTACAGCTAGCTAAAGAATCCCGACGCCATGACATAGTGAAGCTGCTGGTAGAAAGGGATGATGTCAAGGACTATGTGGATAGGTTGTATAGAGATAGGCAAGTGTATGTGGATGCCGCAAATGCAATCCTTGTGGGAGCTGCACTGATTGCTAGTGTCACATTTGCTGGCTGGTTGCAACCTCCCTTGGGTTTAACAACCTACTATGGAAACCAGTATCTGGAACCCTACCCTGCTCCACCCGGGACGTACATGCAATATGCAGCTGTGAAACAGCATCCACTGTTGCAGGTTTTCTGGGGTTTCAACAGTGCATCCTTCTTCTTTGCAATTGCAACAGTCATAGCATCAGCAGGTGCGGTATTGCCAATGCCGGATATATTCATTAAGGAAGCAGTGAATGATGTGCGAAGGATTTTAGTCATGGCATCTGAGCTCCTAGTCCTTTCAGTCATATGTGTGCTTGCAGCATTTGCTGCTGCTGGGATTGTATCTCTCCCTTCTGAGGGTGGATACAATACGGTTATGCTGCATACTACATCCGCGGGAGGAATAGTGTGTGCTTGGTTGCTGCTGTGGTTTGTCTACCGGGTTTATCGATTGCGACCCAAGTGGTGGAAGATGATGGAGGATTATGTGAGACCTACTGCTGTTGAGACTGCTCCACCCTTAGACCAGAGTTTGAGTAAACAGTATGGAAAAGCCATCAGGAAACGAGTGGAAGCAAAGCGGAAGGCAGATAAGAAAAAAGACTCGCCCTCATCCTTTTCCTGGATATTTAATTGCAATCACCATCATAATCAATAGTTGGTCTCTCTAGAAATTTCACCAAAGCTCTCTCTTGCTGCAACAGTTGGAATTTGCAACAGAATCAATCTTAGGGTCTCTAGAAATTGCACTGAAGCTATTGTTGCTGTTTGGAATTGCAACCACTACCATCATCATCCAGAGTTGTTGGTCTCTCTAGAAATTGCACCAGAGTTGTTGTTGCTTTTTGAGTTTGGAATTTGCCAACCTCTGCCACCATAATCAATTGGGTCTCTCTAGAATTGCACCAAAACCCTGTTAGTAGTACTCACAATAGATCAAAAGCTTCTCCACTCTATGGCAAACTCAAAACATGAACAGATTTTATGTACTTATGTTTAGGGTTTAGTGAGAGCCTGCCTTCCCACCAAAGGTTATCAAGTAATCATATATGTGGTTATGATAATTCACTCAACAAAACTTTGATTCCAAAGCTTACATTACTGTATTTTAAGCTCCAATGAAATCTTTCATTGGATGAAATCTAATTCTATTTACAATGATTTGTTGCAGCTAATTTAATTAGAACAAATTTAGGTTCCATAAGTCATCCTTTGGACAATTCCAAATTGGAATTTGTCAGAAAATATTTTAAACATGGAATTATAGTGTCTTTTTGGATTTGTGTTTTTTCAGGGTTTCTTCTTTCCCACCACCATAGCCACAAATGATGGAAGTGACAAACATATTTTCAAATACCTTATGCACCAATTTGTATCTCATTTCTCTTCAATTTAATTTCATGAAATCAATTCGATTGGATCTAAATTCAGTTGAACTTAAACTCAATTCAATCAAATTTAAATTCAAAATAGTGGAATTTGAACTCAATTCAATGGAATTTTAATTCAATTTGGTTGAATTTTAATTCAATTCAATCAAATTTGAACTTAATTCAATGAAATTTGAATTCCATTAAATGTATTTGAATTTCAACTCAATTGGTTTGAATTTCAATTCAATTCATGTTGCATGCAATGTCATTCAATATTTTTCATTTAACTGAATCTAATTTCCACAAAATCAACTCAATTTTTTCACTATTTCATTATCACTGGTAGTGTTGAGCAACATAGAACCCAAGTAAACAAAAAAATTAAAAAATTAACCATAGATAATTACAATGTTCAAAGAGACCAAGCCATGTTACCCATATATTACAATCATTAGTACAAGTGTTATGTATTAATATTTAATTACAAATATTATTATTCAATTAAAAATAGAATTAGATAAATTTATTAAGTTATTTTTTCATACACAAATTGGAAATCCCATCCTCTGCACTATCTCCCACTTGAGTTTTAGGTAGTGGAAAATTGTGTGCCTTACAAAACAGCCAAAATTGTTGGGAAAAATAATTCAAATTGTTGTTAAACATGTATGGCATATATTCCTATACCTGTGCACTTTGCTTGTATCATTTGGATTCTTAATGTTGTAGGGGAGGTTTTCGTATGAGTGGGTTCTCCTAAGGGAGGGTCGCATGAGGGCAGTAGCTCTAGGGCATTCTCACCAGATGAAGAACACACAAGTAAGGAACCTCCATGTACATAAAAATCTCTTGTTTTGCTTTCCTCCATTCTTAGCTTCTAGGGTAAACCGGCCCATCACAATCCCTTTCCTCCTTGTGATTTTGAATTTCCTAATTCATCCTATCAAAAAATCTTTTCATGGGAACATGAGAACATCAAAACATAGCACAATCTCCCCCACCAAATAACTCCCTAGGGATCTTCTGCTGGGGGAGATCCCTGAAAATACAAAGAGAAATAAAAAACAGAGGTTTTTATGTTAATATTACTAAGTAAGATTTAGCATTTTAAAAATGTTTATGTGATATTTTTTGTAATTTTGTTTTTCCTCTTTGAACTTATATGATTTTCTTCTCTCTTCTGATTTGATTTCTTTTTTCACTCTTCCAACTTGATATGTTTTTTTCTCTTCCATTATATGGAGATTGAGTGTGAGATTTTAATGAAATGGGTGTCAAGGTTTAAGACTGGTTTCTCATTCTTCTTCTTAAGGAAATTTTGTGTGGTTTTCTTGATTTTTTAAAAAAATTATTTTGTTGTTTTCTTTTTTCTCGTTCAACTTGATATGTTTTATTCCCTTTGATTGTATGGTCACTGAAGATGCATTTTTTTTTAAAGTGAATGTTAAGATTTAAAAGGTGTCTTTGTGTTTTTTTTTCTTTTCTTTCATTTTTAAAAAAGAGTTTATGTGATTTTATTTGTAACATTCCTGTTCTTTCACTCTGTACTTTTCTTTTACTTTCAACTTGGTGTCTTTTGTTTTTGATTGGACAAAGATTGAATGTGAGATTTCAATTAAGTTAAGATTAAAATTTAAGAGATTTCTTTATGTTTGATTTTTATTTCAATTTTAAATCTTTTTTAAAATTTGCTTTTCTTCATCTCCTGACCTTCCATCATGATTAAGGCGAAGTGCAAGTGAAAATGAAAAGAGATGTGAAAGCAAAAGGTATGGTGGTGAAATTATAATGAATGAAGATATAAAATAGACAAGAAAATTGAAAACAAAAAGAGAAAGAAATTGGTGGAAGAAAGTTAAAACCCTAAACCATAAATCATAGGAACGTTGAAAATGTAAATTCCAAATATTAACCTAATACAAAACATGATTCAAGTCTTCATCCAAGTCTAAAGGATTTTTAAAATGCATCATTTTATCTAACATATTCATCTTCCATCCACTAAAAAAGAAAATTCGTGAATTTTTTCTAGTTTGCAAAGACATTTTGTTAAAATTTCCATTCTTTTTTTTAAATAATTCAATATTAATTTTTTTTAAATACACTATTTCTATCCAAGTTTGTATTCTCTACGCTTGTATCATTTAAGCTTGCACTCTCCAAACTTGAATTTAAAACAATTAAGACCCTAAACATATCTTTTGTTAATTTCACCTTCACACTACACCACACATACATTAAAATTTTAAAAAGGAAAAAATCAAAGAAAATAAACTGATCAAGTTTTAAAAGGAGGGAAAAAACACATCAAATAGAAAGAGCAACTATCAAGAAAATCACATATTTTTTTTAAAACCCTAAATCTTACTTAATTAATAACAATAAAAATTTTAAATCCATATGGGGGAGAAAGAAATGTATGGATATTCTTGCAAATGCTATACACTTTATTTTTAAAAATTTGAAATTCTGTTTTTCCAGCAATTTCGGTTTTCTTTCACAATGCATGGGTTTTTTTCCCGCTGCCCAGCCCGGCGGAAGCCCAAAATCGGGAGGAAATAGCACCGATGAGAGTCCATTGATCTGTCCAGATACCGGTGATGTCCGGTGACTGCGAACCCGCAGCCGGTGATCTGTCCAATTACCGGTGTTTTTGGTAATCACGAACATCTGTCCAGATACCGGTGTTGTCCGGTAACCACGAACCAGCAGTCGATGATCTGTCCATATACCGGTTTTTCCTGGTAACCACGAACCTGCAGCCTGTAATTTGTCCACATACCGGTGTTTTCCGGTAACCACGAACCCGCGACCACCGGCTGATCTGGTAACCCTGGTTATCCTCTTATCCCGTTGGAGCTCTGCGGAGGAGGGTTTTATTCTTCTTCGCCTGCTGCTCTCGTTGCTCCACGCGCGCCTGCTCACTTCTTCGGCACCGCCTCCTCGTCGTTGTCTTCGCGCTCTCTCGCAGTAATGGCCGCCCTTGCGCATGCGAGGATTTTGGCAGGAACTCAAGGACTGGTACCTGCGGCTTCCAGAACCAGAAGAAGTGAATTCGGTGGCGAGAAAGTGCAGATAAGAGGTCGTGATAGTAGTTATGGCGGAAGACGACGGAGTTTGGTCGCCAGGGCTTCTGCCGTTGTTGATATCGAGAAACTCGTTCAGGATGTCAAGAGCTTGACACTAGAGCAAGCGCGGATTTTAACGGACAGGCTACAAGAGGAGCTTGGCGTCACAGCCGCTTCTTTTGCTCCTGCTGCCGGGGCCGCGCCAGGAGCCGGAGGAACTGCGGTTGAGGCCGCCCCTGTTGTGGAGGAGAAGACGGAATTCGACTTGTTTTTAGACGAGGTACCAAGCTCTGCCCGGATTGCTGTCATCAAGGCCGTCAGATCACTCACTAGCTTGGGGCTGAAGGAGGCCAAGGATTTGATTGAGTCTCTTCCCAAGAAGGTGAAGGAGGCAGTGGCCAAGGAAGAGGCGGAGGAAGCCAAGAAAACTCTCGAAGCTGCTGGAGCCAAGTGCAGCGTCAAATAAGAAGGCCATTTGTAAGTAGACTGAGAGTAGTTTACAGTCTCTCCATATTTGCTCAGTGAGATTTAGTCTAAGCAGAGCGAGTTTTTCTCTGTCTGTCTGTCTGTCTCTCAAAGAGTTTTCAACTAGGTCATTGCTTCTTGTATCATGATGTTTGCATGCCAGTGTTTGATATGTGATCCCCACACCAAGTAATGACATGCCTCTTCTTCAATTTTGACACAATGGAGCACTGCATTGAGGTTTCCTGACTTTGTTTCTGTCTCTGCAATTAGAGCCTGGAATCTCACAGAAACATGCTACAGGTGGATTGTAGGTATTGTCTATTTGGTTGCCTGGATTGATTCATGACTTAATCAAAGTTTTACATGTGCACTGTGATATTGTTCAGATTGTTCCTTCTTCTGAAGTGCTGCTCACAAATTAGAGCATCGAGATTCAGAGACTAGACAAGTAACTGTATCTACAGAATTTGTTTATTTTGGTTCTCGCTACCTTTGTTGAAAAGCTTGGCACTCCTGCTATGCCCAAACAATTGCTGAATAACACTAATGTGAATTTACATGTATGTTCCATGGAAGCCATGCCTGCCCTATCAAACAAGCCTAAGACGTTTGTTGCACAGTCCAAAGTGAAGGAGGATGGACTACCAGGTAATTATCCTTAACCTCAAAAGAATGCTTGCCATGGACAACAATGTAGAAATCTGAGAAGATTTCTTGCACTTACAGAGTTCTGTGCAACTGTATCCCACAGCCATTATCTTCATAACTATGCTGGGTGCGGATTGTCAATAGATGGCAATGTTAGCCCTCAGACAATGTGGGGATAACTGGCTTGGCACTTTGGGAACAAATGGCAATTCATCTTTCATGAGTTAGGATGCATGCATGCTGTCATGTTGATGGTTCTAGAGCCATGGGGTAAGCAAGATTGTGTAACAATTCAGTAGATTAGGTGGCAGCAGGTCGTATGATGCTTTGACTATGCTCAGTTTATCCTTATCAATGTCAAGTTGTTTCCAGCAAACTCAACATTCTTCTCTGATGTATCTGCATCTGCTAACCTGTTTGTGCACTTCCTGGCACTCCCTTCACATCTGTCTCAGGAGAATTTCAGTTCAATTTTGAAGTCTATTAATTATTGAGCTCTTATTTTTTTGGGTTTTGATTTGGAGATGTGTTTGAAAATCCAACTATAGAAGTCCACATTGTGAAGGTTTCTGCAAATCTTGAGTTTTGTAGATTATCAGGAGGGCAGAGTGGGTAGCACGATGTGGGCTTCCAAGGAGCAAATAAGCAAGGGAACATTTTATACTTGCCTTTCTGAAAATGGCTTCATTTTTTAGTATTGGTGATTTCTTTTGTGAAGGAAGATGAGTCAAAAGTCTTGCTGTGACATTGCATCTTTACCCTTTGGTGATCACTCTATAGTGGAACTGAGCAAACTCCACAGGTGGTCAGTCCGTGACCCTGTAAATTAAAATTGGATGAATTGTGATGCTTGGTCCAATTGGTGCAGGTGATTTCCACCTATTTGTATTCCAGTTTTAGTTTTATGGGTGGGGTTGAGAAAAAAGTAAATAACTAAACTTGGACGTGAGAAATATTTTTGCAGGGTCTCATACCGGGGATGCTCTAAATGTGGCCAGAGTGAGCCAGCACCCACAGAGTGAGCCAGCACCCACCAATGCACCGTTCGGGAAAAACCTAGTATGAGTTTGATTTGGGCTGAAACTCAATTGAGCATTAGTTGAGAGAAAACAAAGAACAAGAAGACTTTTTTGTTTGATGTTTTTTTTTTCCTTTTTTCCTTTTTTAAAATCAAAAGAAGAAGTCTTTTTTTCTTTCTTAAATCTTTTTTTTAAAGAAAAAAAAGACTTTTTGTTTCCAGCTTTTCCTTTTTTTTTAATTTCAAAAAAAAAAACATTGTTGAAGACAATTTTTTTGTTTTGTTTCTTTGGTTTTTTAATTTCAGAAGAAGAAGTTTGTTTAAGATGACTTCTTCTTTTTTTTTATTTTTTCAATTTTTTAAGATTAGAATAAGAATGTCATTTTTATTTTATGTTTCTTAAAATTTTAGTTGTAGGAAGAAAAAGGTTTTAAACTTTCTTTTGTTTTTTAAGGTTTTGGGTTTTTTTGGTTTGACACAAATGTGTCAAATTTGTGACAACATGGCTAGTAGGAAAAGGCGAAGTTTACACTAAGGAAGTCGAAAAAAGAGTGATATTCGTAGCCCACCAATATGTTGCTTCATCATATCCAATTCAAACTAACCCGCAAATGAGGGCTGGTTCCAACGATGTAACCAAGGTAACATTATCTATTTTTCTAGTGAATTTGACTGTCTTGGTATCAAATCAATGAGTCCAATTCAACTAAAGTAAATGAAAGTCAGGTTGTATAAAAATGAAATGGTAGTATAATTTTCATTTTAGTTCATACGTTTAATTTTTTTTTGTGAAGCATGATCTGTCATATGATTTTATTCTAATTTTTGTGAGATTTTTTTTGAAATAGAATGTGAACATTTGTGTTGAATATTTCAACCCTATACTTGTGTTCCTCCCTTTTGTAAGTTATGATCAAATTTATAGAGAAAGAATCAACCCTAACCTACATCTTCTATTGTTGCATTCTATTTTCACATATGTATTGATAAAGTTCAAAGTTATTAGGTAATATTTACATAATGTTTTGTAAAATCCCCATGATGTAAGGAAAAACTTGTAATATTTACATATGGTCGTTCAATACAAATTAGGCTCTTAGAATTATGTACAATACTTACATATGGGTCACCAAGTATACAATGACATTTTAACAAAAACCTGCAATACTCACATGCAAGTCACAAAATAGGTGTTAGTTTCCTATCACTCTTTCAAAACCAAATGTGAAGGATGCAAATATCACACTTAAGGACTATGTCTTCAACTAACAACTATGAACCATAATTGGGTCATTTTCGTTGAAACCCATGTGCAAGTTTTGCAAAGGACAAAGACACTAACACCTACATGTGGGTCACAAAAATGAGTGCTAGTTTTGGGAACCCCAAACATGGTGGTTTAAGGCCTAAGGTTGATGTGGGTATTGCATTTTCAAATTGGGTTGTCACCCAATTACTTTCAACCAAGATTGAATGGTTTTCGTAGGTCTCTCTGTGTGGGTATTGCATCATATAAAGCCACTCTAAAAATGAAATACTTGCATCCTAGGGTAGACCATTCAAATGGAAAATTAAAAGAATTTATAACAACTAATTATGCTTCGAATTTTTAGGTTATTCAAATGAAAAAAATAGTGAGTTGAAGATTATCCAAAATGTGTTTTCTACTTTGCTATAGAATATAATTGGTACCTAGTGAACATTCCAATTCAATGACAAAATATCAATATCATCTAACCTTGCCAAACTTTATTGAAAAACAAAACAAACCACCAAAGTATGTGGAAATACAACCAAAAAAGAGGACCAAGGTCCTAATAGAATGACAAATGAATCAAATTTCACAAACAAGGAGGGATGTTAGGTTTCCTCACTCAATTTCTAATGCTTACAATAAGTCAATTGTGAAAATGGAAGGTGGGTCTTGAAAAGGGGATAGTCAAACTTACTATTTTGCCATTCACGTTAAGATGAAAAATGTTCACAATTATGATGCAACTATTATGTAATTATGAAATTTGTATTTTATAAGTGCTTTCCAATATATCTTATTTGTCCACTTGATCTCATCCAACATTGGCACGTGTCATGTTCAAAGATTGAATATTATAATTCTTATAAAATTCACCAACATCTCCATCATCCATTTGAATCAACCCCAATATTGTCAAACAACAATCAATGATGGAATTTGGTAAAATTTGAACAAAAATAAATCTGGACCATCTACTTCAACAACCCTAAATTATATACATAGTAAATTGCTACAAGGATGTGCACAATTTATGACTTTAAAACTTTTTTTCCTCTTCAGTACTGCCATATGTCATGTTCACAGATTGACCACCCAATTGGCTGTTGAGTGGAAACATTAACATGGAATAACATCCTAAGGTGGACTCAACCGTCAATTTCCATTATAATGGATGTTTAGTGGAAAATTCCTATTGAATTACACTCCTATCCATGGACCACTAGAACCCAATAATATGGTGGAATTGGACAAAATTTAATTATATTTTATCAAGTTCCCTAAAAAATCCTATTATTCTTAATGTTTGATGACAAACTTTCACTATAGAACAAAAACTTTGTGCATGTAAGTTCATGGTTTGAGACCATTGTGTTGAAATGTAATTGAGGTGTGGTTTGATCATTATATTCCACGAGGCACTATAAGGATTTTTGGATCTAAAAATTATTTTCTTTTTGAAGTATTTATCTCCATAATCTATCATGTTGTTAATAATGGTCCAAGATTATAACACATGACACAAATTTTGAAATTGCCACATAGCATTTTAATAAAATTTTGAAAATATTTATATTAATAGCTAGGTAAGTCAATACATAGTTATAGGTTGGTAGGTCCTATTTGCTTACGTAGGTAGTCAAGTAGGTAGGAAAGTACAAGACTAGATGAATCAATTAATAGTCATGTAAATTATTTTTTTAATTTTATGTTTTACTTTTGGAGTTAAGCTTTTTTAGCTCACTCAAAAATGGCATGTGTAGTTTAATGTAAAACATGAGAAAAGACACTTTTTTATATAGTACGCGACATTGGATTCGAAAACAAAACATATGGGTTAAGTCTTTTAATTTTTTTCAATTACAAATTGAATTGCAACTATAGAAAGATTTTTCCACATGTTTTGTGTTTGTTTTTCATTATGTAAATCATATAATTAAATTAGTAATTATCTTATACTAATATATGTGAATTAATTATTTAATATTTAATTATCACAAATATTGATTTTAAATAATTAATCATCAAAATAATTTATCTAATTTCGTCTGTAATAATTATTTGAAAATTAAATTTTTGAATTAAATATCTGATAATTAATTATTTGGATTGATTATTTGAATGAATTAACCAATGAGCTACTAATCTAAATTAATTAGTCTAATTCAATTAATTAATTAAGATAATTAGTATTAAATACTTAATTATTTTAATTAACTGATTTTTTTCTGAAGTAATTAGTCTAATTTATCTAAGTTTTTTGTTAGTTAGGTACTTCAAATAATTAATTTTTTGATTTCAGATCACTTATTATCAAATGATTAATCATCTAAATTCATATAATTAGTCATTTATAATCTGAATTTTTATAAAATGCTATTAGTTATTTGAATTTTAAATAATTAGCAAATTAATTATTTGGAACAAACTTATTATAAATTCATATTAATTGTTAATTATTTAATTTAAGTGATTAGTTCATAATAATTAAATAAATGAAATATTAATTCATATTTCATAATTAAAAAATTAAATTAAATATCAATTTGGTTTAAAAACATCAAGGTATAAATAGGCATGTCCATATGTACACCTGAATTGAATTTTTAATATAACATACACATTGCTTTTAGTTTCACAATTAAATTAATTTTATGTATCCAAATAATTTTTTAAAAAATTGATTTAGATAATCAAAAATTTGGTAATTATTCATGAAATAATATTTATCTTAATTAATCAATTTCATTCATTATTAAGTATCCCCAACTTAAATAACTATTTATCTTATTATTATATGATGAGTAATTTTTTTAATATATTCATATTCTTTAGTATAATTAGCATAATTAAATAGCTAATAAATTTTTAACCAATTATACATTGAATTAAACTTATTTATGTAAATTAATAATCAATTTTTTATAATTAATAAGTTCATAATGATTAAGTGTATTCAGAATATTTAATATTTAATAATAAAATTATTGAAATAATAATTTTTTACAAAATATTACATATGAATTTGTATCATTATTAAATTATAAATTGTTACAAAATAGTCACAACATAGTTAAAATAATTTAATAATGTTGCACCAATTGTATCAATGGGAATTTAGTCAAAAATTAATTACAAATGTATCCCAATATGGGTGGTGGAAATGTAAACACATGACGATAATATTATTTTACAAAGTATTACATATGAATTTGTATCATTATTAAATTTTATTGTTACACAATAGTCACAACATGGTTGAACTAATTCAATAATGTTGCACTAGTTGTATCAATTGGAATCTAGTCAAAAATTAATTGCAAATCTATCCCAATATGGGTGGTGGAAATGCAAACACATGACATGATTGCATGTATGTACATCATACATGAGTTGTAACATAGTTGTTGCATCAACGACACATTTACAAGAATTCCAAAATAATTGTCACGTGCAACTATAGTGCAACTTTGCAAAAAATCAAACATGGTTGATTACATATATATGTACAATGTGAACAAATTACCATATAAAAGACTCATTTTCAATTCATTTGCATTATAATACAACTAATTGATTTTTTGACATGACAATTTATTTATTAATTCCCCATATATATAAGGGGAAGTTGCATATTAGTTATAATATCCAAAGGATAGTTGCACAATAGTTGTATATGATTTTTTTTGAACTTTAGTTATAGGGTAGTGTGATTTCAATGGACACAATTTTTCATAGTGAAAACCCTTTTTTAATATAATTACATTAGGTTTTGGTTTGAATTAATCAACCAAAAAACATTTGAACTAAAATTTTTAAAAATGGCCCACCTCACATCTTGTTATCTTCCATTTCAAAATGATTATTTGTTAAAATGTTAATTTACCACATATTTATGGTCATGGCCCTAAAAAACACCCATTTGTGATATGATAATTATCAAACTCATCACATGGTTCATAAACTTATTTTAATCATGTGGAATCACAATGTTTAATATTACAAATTTCATAAAGATTAAAAATCATTTCAATCATTTCATAAGTATATTTGCATTTTTTAGTACATTGTGACATATATTGTTTTGGCAGAAATGTATTTTAACATCACATCATAAGAAATGAAAAAGTGTAGTTCTTTTGGCATTTGACTTTTTTGGGTTTTGACCCACCAAAATATGCCAAAAAAAAAAATTCATAATAATGACATGATTAAAGTTCAAACATGGGACCCTTGAAAAATAGTACAATGTGACAACAATATTGGCCCCCCGTAATGTGCTTTCACTCATGAATTTGTAGATGACTTAACATTTATTTCATTTTGATTTTAAGCCCTAATTTTGCATTTACATCAAGTAGCAACACATATCTAAACAAAGCAAAAAATGTTAGAATCACAGTCCAACAACTTTGCCACCATGGCACAAGAGAGGATGGTCAACAATGGTGATTAAAGATCTTTAATCAAGGCAAATATGGAGGTTAGCATAAATAAAAAAAGACATGTGAAGCTTAACAATTTCAAAACAACTAAAGATCTAGGGGTTTTGATAAATGGAGAATTTAACCTGCAACAATTAAAGAAAAGCTAAAATTGTAGTTAAAAGTCCCCATCCCAACCATAGCCAATTGTGTCTTCCATATGGTTATTGATGACTTCGTACATGAAGTTCAAGTGTTGTCTATGCAAAAAGTTAATCATAATAACTTTAATTTGGAATAAGTGACTATATTTGTCCTTTATGGAATCAAAAATGTTCCATTAGTTTTTTTCATTTGTATTTAACCCCCCAATAACCCATTCAACCCATATTCTATACCTTACATGTATTTTATTGTATGCATACATGGCATATAGGTCATGCCCAAGGGCAAATTCATGCTTCACAAGTTGTCACATAATAAATTGTTTTTTGTTCATCTATATGTACAAATAATAATAATAATAATAATAATTATTATTATTATTATTATTTATTAAATTATATATATATATATATCACCCTTGTTATATCACCAGTCCTTAGTTTTGTGATTTAAACCCTAGATATGTGGAGTTTATGGATACTAAAAAATAGACAACGAAATTAGGACATGGTATGAAGTGCGGAGGACTTTACAAATAACTTTATTATTTTGTAATTAATATGTCCATTCTAGTGTGATATTTAGTTTGTTATATTGTTTAATGTTTGCATTAAAATGTTAGATTTTTCTCTTTTCTCGCACAAATTGTACTAAATTTAATTAATACATTTAAATATTTTTTGAGAAATTCATATCAAAATTTAAACAAATCAATCTTAATTCATAAAATGAATATCCATGTTTTCATATTAAGATCCAATAGTTAAGTTTTTGTGTTATTTTACATCGTACACAACAATTGGATCCATTTCTTTTTTCTTTTCTTATATTTGCATTAAAAAAAGTTGGCCATCATCAATGGAAATTGAAGTTTTCAAACCCATGACTTTAAATCCAACAACAATTATACATTATCAATTGATGGCAAATACAATAGTATTTTACCCTAAAACAAGTAGTAATGGATGAAGGATGGAGTAATCAAAAGTATCCTCACTTTTGATGGGTCACTTTTGGTGTTAAAAGGTGTGAATGTGATAACAAAGGGTTTAGGAAGGATGTTTTCTTTTGTGGAATAGACATGTTTTAAAAATTAAAAAAATGTTTTGTAAGTTTTTGACGGGGATGGTGTTGTTGAATGGTGTGGTGGCATTTGTTCTATTATCAATCTTTGTGTGTGGTGTGTGATGTTGATTCTTATTTGTTGCGGAATTTTTCTTTTGATGGAAAAGGGTCTAGAAGACCTAGTGATGAGGATGTAGCGATGACAAGGAAGGTTGTTTAGGTGATGAATTTAAAAAGAACATTCTAGTGTGAAGGATGAGATTTTTCAAGAATCTAAAAAGTTATGGACAATGCTCATAATAATGTCATGGTATAGTGGCAAGGAGGTGATGAAGAACACTAGTGAATATTGAACAAACCATGACATTGGCTTGATGTTAAAATGTTTGGGGATGTATTGGTGATTTTTCAAGATTTGTCACAAGATTGTTGAGGGTTGTGGCACTTGTTAAAGGTTGTGACAATGGGTGATATGTGAGAACTTGTGTTTCATCCTTTTAGAATGTTGAGATTGAATGTTCCCAATTAGGTTTTTGTAGATGTGAGATGTCCATCTGAAAAATAAATTCTCACAATTTGTCACTAACTCACAACAAGAAGTTGTTTGGAAGACTGCACCCTTTTCGGGCATGACCCAAAGGAAAGGGAACTTAGCAATCACAAGCACCACTCCTATTCCCACAATTCGAGAAGAGGAGGTTGAATTCATTGTGGGGATCACACCCACTACCCACAACCCAAGGGAAAGGGAATTCAATAGTCACAAGCATCACTCCCATTCCCACAACCCAAGAAAAGGAGGTCATTGTAAGCATTATTGATCCCATTCCCATAGAATGCCAAGAGGAAGAGTTTGTGGCAAGCATGGCTCCTATTCCTACAAGGATAATTTCGATCCCCATAACAACTAAAGAGGAGGGGAAGGATTATGTCATTGTAAGTTGCAACACTCCCATTCACACAAGCCAATAGGAGGCTATTGCTAGCACAACTCCCATTCCCATACCCATGAATGTAACAAGTGATTGTGTTGCCTTTTGATATGTAGATCTACGTGATGCGACCAACAATTTCCATGATTCACACCTAATTGGTGAAGGCTCCTTCGGCCAAGTTTTCAAGGCAATTATAAACCAAAATGGAAGGCCATGTAAGGTAGCAATAAAGAGGCTTTCAAGTGGATTCCACATTGGTTTGAATGAAGAACTCAATAAGGAAATTTGGAAGGTGAGTACTATGCAACACAAGAATAATATTTTATCATTGTTAGGTTAGAATCTTGAGGTGAATTTTCCCTTAGTGATGACCACACCACTACATTTTAACCTCAAAAAATGTCTCCACAAGACGAAAAAACTATGGCTCAATTGGCAAGCACCACTCAAGATCACCAAGGTTGTGACCAAAGGACAAGCATATCTACACAATAGAGTGCTTGGAGGTTGTCTTGTTCATTGTGACATTAAGGGAAAAAATATATTTTACAAAACCTTCAAAGTACATAGTAGATTTTGAACTGCCAAACTCATGCAACAAGATGAGTTTGAGGTTGATACATCAAAATGGGCAGGAACGCTAAGCTTTGGAAATCTTCATTATCGAGAACACTTTATATGTTTGGTAGAGGTAGATGTGTATTATTTCAAGGTATTGCTCTTTATCCTTGTTTCTAGTGTGAAAGACATGGTGTGGCTTGTGAAAAAAATGAAGAAAAAAGACATCATGAACATAGACTTCACATTTCGAAAAGATGACACATATAATTTTGTAGAACTTCATTATTAACCATTGCAAAACTATAGGAATTTACTATAGTAATGACATGAAGTTGGATGCTATTATAATAAATGCATGATGTTAGTTGTTGAGGTTAGTTGATGTTTCTTGGCACATGGAGTTTTCTTGGTTTTTGGAGTGCAAAGGTTCTATGTTGCAACCCTAGCCTTGGGTTCACGACCAAGGCAAGGGTTTGCAAAGGTGCGGCCCAAAAGTGAACCTAGGAGTCACATTTCATGCTCCCGGGAGTGCAAGAAAGTTGAGGGAATGAACCCCCACACTCCCAAGTGAGCTCCCATTTTGGGAATTGGAGTCCCAATGGACTCCCGAATCTTCAGAAGGTGATTGCAGGGGTCAAAACTTATTGGATTGAAGAGTTCCTTATATCATTGGAAAGCTCTTGGAACATAAATGTCTGAAATGGGATCGCATGACCCATTTGAACACTTCAAACACAAGTTATGGCCAAAAGAAAGGTTAGGAATCAAATTGGCAATTTGACTCACGATCACTAAAAATCAACAATCACTTCAATTTCCTTACGTGTAGGTGTTTTCTGACATACCGTTGGAAAGTTCTTGACAAGGGCTATAACTTTGCTTTAGACCTCATCTCAATCAGAGGTCTACACACAAAATTATGGGCCCCCAAAGTCGCAAAAGTCCCAACTTTGGGAATTTCAAGACTCCCATTTGAGAGTCCCGAGACAAAATGACATTTGGGTGCTGGTTATGTGGCCAGGCACAAAGTATACTATAACGGGGAAAGTGGTGGCTTCCCCCAAGTCCAGGCCGTGGCGGGTCTTGTGAATCCATGTTTGCCCATGGCTCATCCATGCACCAATGGGTTCCAGCTACGCACTAACCAACCTATTATTTGGTTTATGCAGGTCTGTGTGAGTAAGTGACTTGCTTATTAATCTTCCTAGTCCCATCCTAGAGTTCCAGCATGCCCTTCTACCCCCAAAGTGTTGCGAACCAAGGAGTGCGCTCTAACTCATTCTCCTTCCATTGTCTTCTTCTTTGGATTCATAGCTGAGTCCACAAAGGAGCTTGGGGGTGCGTCATTCTAGATATTTAAGACAAAGGGTAAGACTATGTGTGTATATATATAAATCATTCTACAATGCAGATGTCACTTTGTGCTCTATGAAATGTGTAATGATTATTGTGCCCATTGATACAAGTCTCAAATGTCATAACTTTTGCCTTTTTTTTTTGCATGTTTGAACCATAGAGTTTTTGTGTGAGTAGATTGTTTTATATTTACAAGTTATGGGCCCACAACTTGTTTCCAATGCGAATTACACCTAGCAAGTTGTAATATTATCTTTTCATTGTTTTATTATTTCAAAGTTTTATTGTGCCTACAATATCTTTGTCAAATCAAGTTGTCATGCTTGTTTTTTTTTGTTGTTATTAACCATGGCTAATGTAAAAGATGCTTTAAAAAATATTAAAAGATTATCAGGGTAGAAGCATTATTATAAATCATGGTCTTTTTTTACCAAGGAAATGGGTCAAAAAGGACCCAAAAGTGACATTGGTCAACTTGACGAAGGTGCCATTTTGGACAAATCGATTTCAACAATGTCTATTTTGACCAGTGACCTTTTTGACTAATTATACATTGTCATTTTGATTAATAGAGTGATTAACAAAGTGATTGACTATTTAACTAGTAGACAATGAACCATTTGATTAGATCAATTTTATACCTAAATTAAAATCATTTTCTAGATTATTATTTAAAAATTAATAGGTAGATAGGTAATAAATAGGTTTAAGTAGGTCAAAAAAAAAACATTAGATAGGTAGGTATTAGCTTAGCTTAGTCAACTTAACCTAACCTAACTTAACATAATTTCATTGAACTACCTTAATTTAACCTACCTACCCTAGCCCTTTAAACATGCACATAGGTTATAAATATAAAGAATTGAACCCCAAATCTTCACAATGATAAACCAAGTCCTTACCAATGGACTACACCATCAAAAGTGTCCAACTTTTATCAAACTTTTTATTTCATATGTTTGTTTCACATCATTAAACATAATGGCAAAACCTAGGTGATAACTAGTGGCGAAACCTAACGTCTAAACTCAATGACTTAAAATAATTATTAAATTTAGTGATTTAAAATAATGGCTAAACCTAATGGCTAAATTTAGTGACTTAAAATAATGGCTAAATCTAATGGTTAAACTTAATGATTTAAAATATTGGTTAAATTTAATGACTTAAAGTAATGGTTAAACATAATGGTTAAACCTAGTGGCTAAATTTCGTGATTTAAAGTAATGGTTAAATTTGGTGAATTAAAGTAATGATTAAACATAAAGGCTAAACCTAATTATTAAACTTAATGACTTAAAATAATGGCTAAACATAATGACTAAACTTTGGTTAAATCTAGTGATTAAATATAATGATTAAACCTAATGGTTAAATTTCATGGTTAAACATACTAGCTAAACTTAGGTTATACATAATGGTTAAATTCAAATTATACCTCATGGCCAAATTTAATGGTTTAACTTAAACTAAATATAATGTGCACCAAATCTAATGGCTAAACATAATTTAGCTAAATTTAATGGCTAAAATTTGGTAAAATTTTGGGTAAATTTAATGGTTAAACATAATGACTAAATCTAATGGTTATATGTAGTGGCTAAAATTAGGTAGATAATATGTAGGTAAGTAGGTATGTAAGTAAGTATGTAGGTAGGTAAATGAGAATGTATAAGTAGATAAGTAGGTAAGTAACTAACTAACTAAGTAAATAGGTCCAAATGAATAAGTAAAATGTAGATATATAAGGTAATAGACCATTCGTGCTTAACTAAAAATCATTGGTTATCTTGACTAAATGTTCAACTTGACTAAAAACCGTTGATCATTTTAATTAAAAATCATTGGCCATCTTGATCAATTATTCAACTTAACTAAAGACCATTAGCCATTTTGACTAAGGTTGTACAACTTGACTATGTGTATTTAGGCAAATAAACTTTATTGTCAAATTTATTAATCAACGAATACATGTGTCATTCAAACCCTTAGCCTTTAGTCAAATGCACATGTCCATTAGTCAAAAATGACAAATTAATCAATTTGAACCTCTTAAAAAATCATGGTTTGTAATAATGAACTTTCACATGTGGTAGTTCTAGATGACAATTTTTTTTTTAGAAAAAAACTAGTGATTGTGGTGGATGGCACAATTCTGAAACCTCCATCGTTAAACATGCTAGGTCTTGCTACATGGATCAAGAAAATTCTGAAACCTCCACCGTTAGACATGCCAGGTCTTGCTACATGGATCAAGAAAAATATCAAGCAATGCATTTTTTGTGTCAAACTATTGAAAAGAAGATCTTGAAATACATCATGAGCTGTAGGACTTCAGAAGTAATCTAGAATAAGTTGAAGGAAGTGCATGATCAACGATTGCATGAAAACATACACCATGTTCAACAATGATTTTTTGACATCACCATGGAAGAGGGTGAAAACATTGTTGATTTCTTGGGAAAGATTGAAAAAGGTAGAAGTGAGCTTATTAATTTTCGAGACAATACTTTCACCAATGACCCTATCATGGCCAAGGTCTTGAGTTAGTTGTGAACATGTTACAAAACATTTCAATCATCTTGGGAGAATGTTCTTAGTGTTGAGTGAACCATCAGTACCATGGTGGGGCTATTGATCATAGAAGAAACCAAGATGAAGGATGTTAATAATCAAACTACCAACAAGGGTGGAAGAACCATAACATATGCTGCCACTTTTTGATCCAAAAGTGGTACACCAATCTGAAAAATTGGTGCTTACTAGGGAATAACATGAACAACGAAAAAAGGAGATTGTTGAACGAAAGAAAACCATGCATTATTGGAATTGTGGAAAGACAAATCATTGGTCAAAAAAGTGTAATGAGGAGAAGAAAATGCTTGAGAAGTGATTGGAGGAAAGACCCATTGAACCTTCATGGCATCAACCCCTGGCCATTGTTCAAACAATTGGTACATGGACAATCGCTACTCACAACACGTGAGCCAACACAAATAGTGGTTTTCAACCTATTTAAACATATTATCTGGAAGGAAGTAATTGATAGAAAGGATCAAAGGAATGATAGTATATGCCCAAGACATAGGCAACAATCTTCAAAACATGGATTGATGGCAAGGATAAGATAGGCATTCTAAAGGATGTCATTCATGTTCCCAAGCTTAGTAAAAAAAAATTCAACATCTTGAGGAGTTCAGAAGGGAATATATACTTCCCATACCAAAAGAAGGTGTCGGTTATTGGATGGAAGCAAGGTGGTAGTAAAGGGCGTTGAAGAATGTGGCATATATCGACTCCTTGTGACCATAAAACCACCATCATACTGTAGCAACCATAATGCATTATTTGTTAGTGTTGTTGGAGTCTTAAGCAAGAAGGAAAACAACCAAAGTCTTGGTGTTTGGCATAAGAGACTCAGTCATGTGCATCACAACATGATCAAACAAATGGAAGCCAAGGACATGGTTGATGGGTTGGTAATCAGTGGGAGTGGAGAGGATCCACCTTTTGTGTAGATTATGCTTATCGAAAAAATCACTGAACGCCTTTCCCATGGAAGGAACATCAAGAAAAGGCTAGAAAAATTGGTGATTTGGTTCATTATGATCTTTGTGGACCCATCAACACACCCACTATTAGTGGAGCAAATTATTTTGTTCTATTCAAGATGACCATTTTGGTTTTAGGGTGATTTATTACATTAAGGAGAAGCTAGCTACTTTGGAGTGCCTATTAAGGTTTTTGGGGCAGATGCTAAGGGAGATAAGAAAGACCATCAAGATTCTTAGAATTCTGACAAAGGGATTGACTTTTGCAATGAGAAGTTCCAAAGTTTCTTGGACAAAAGGAACATTAAGCACGAACTAATTTATGTTTATACTCCAAAGCAAAACATAATAGTTGAAAGGGATAATCGTACGATTTTTGAATCATCAAGAAACATGATACATGGAAGCAATGTCCATCCCAACACTACAAAAAAAGGGGTGTTTTACAACTAACCTTGCAATTCAATTTTTGAGTTGCATTGGACACTTGCAACTCATTGTATTTATACAATGTGAATGTTAACAAACAAATCACATGAGTTGCAAAATTGCAATTCACTATCTATATGATGCAATTCATTGCAACTCAATTGTAACTATGTTAAAACAACTCATTTTTAACTACTATGTAACTCCATTATAACTACATTCATGATGTCATGTTGATGTCATTAATTGTCATCCATCCATTAAAATTTGACACGTGTCACTATGAAGATTTTTGAACATAAAAGTAATTTTCTTTTTGAAATATCAATCTCCATCATCCATTATGATTGTTAATGATGGTTTGAGATTGTGACACGTAGCAAAATTGAAAATTGCCACATGGTATATTAATTGTATTTTGGAAATAATAAATCAAATCAAATATCTATTTTAGTAGCTAAGTAGGTCATACATAACCATAGGTAGGCACGTTGGTAGGTCTTAGGACCTTCATACCTACCTACTTACATAGGTAGGTAAAAAAATAGAACCTACTTACTTACCTAGGTAAGGAAATAAGTAGGAAAACAAAAAACTAAATGAATTAAAGAATAACCATGAAAAAATATATATTTTATTTTATGTTTTTTCTTTAAGGTTAAGCTTTTGTGAGTTCATCCCAAAATGACACATATATTTTAATGTGAGAACATAAAACAACACACCTTCTTTATATAGTTTGTAACATGGGATTTACAACCAAACACTAGAAGAAATCCCCCAAAATGCAATAATGCATTTGCAACTACATGCAACTAATTGTCATTTGCAACTAATGACTTCTTCATCCTACACATTAGAATTTTTTTCATCCATGATCATGCCCATATGTCCCATTAGTTGCAAATGGAATCAAATTTAATCACACTACTAAGGTGTCAAGATAGCCCTTAGTGGTATCCATAGGTGTTTTAAGAAACTTTTGAAAAGTATGTGTACTTTTGCTAAGTTTTATTATGGGTATAATGGGGGTATGTTTCCAATGATGTATTTACAAAATTGTATTAAGATTTTATTTAAGTAAATTAACTACCTGCCTACCTATATATGTTTTTTACCTACCTAACCTAGCTTAAGTTACCTACCTACCTAACATAAGCTACCTATTTATTAATAAGTTACAATTATTTTTAATTAATTGTAATAAATATTCCATATTTAATATTTATAATAAATATTTCAATATTATTCAATATACTAGTTATTTATTTGTTTATATATGAACTATTAATCAATTATTTACAACTAGCTAATTCGTTGGTTATTATTTAATTTGTAATGGTTGATGTAATAATATTCTAGTTATTTAAAAATATTTTTATGAACTATTCATCAATAATTTTAAATTAATTAATTAGTTAACTTTTGTTTATTAATAATTAATAATAGTTAATATTCTAATTATTATTATTCAAGAAATTTTAATCAAGAGATTTTAATATTCAATTAATTAATTCGTATTTTGATTATTTATTTGACTATTTAAAAACCATTAATGAAATTTTATTTCTAATAATTTAATTAATTAATTAATTAATATTTATATCATAATAATTAATTATTTGATAATTTATTTATTTATGAAATTATTGTTTAGTAACTCATAATTAATAAATGGGTCAATATATTATTATTTATTTATTATTTTAATTTTAAGTCTTTAATTTTTGAACTATTAATAAATAATGTGTAACTATTATGTTAGTTGATTATTATTAATAATAATTACTGATTATTCAATATTTTCGTTCTTTATTTGATTATTTAATGATGTTCCTATTTATTTGATTATTTAACCAAGTTTTATAACTAATAAGTAAGTTAGTTATTTATTATCTATATAAAAATTATTTTTGGTTAATATTTTACTTATTTAATTCTAAATTAAAAAATATTAATAAAAAATTATAAGTTATAATTTGGTTGATTAATTATTATTTCAGTCATTTTTTTGTATATATGAATTATGAATGAATTAGTTAATTTATTATTATATATGTCTTAATTAATAATTATTTTACTCATTACTTTGTTAATTACTTATTATTAAGATACTATTTATTGATAGGTTAATATTTTAATATTAATATTTAAAATGAACACAAACTTATAAGTAATAGTTTGGTTAATTAGTTATCATTTTAGTCATTTAATTTTCTGTATATGAATTATGGATTAAAAATTGATAATTAAATGAATTAGTTAATTGATTATTATATATGTATTAATTAATAATCATTTTTCTTATTAAATAGTTAGTTAGGTACTTATGTAGTTAGTTATATAATTCAAAAAATTAAAAAAGAAAACAAAAAATGACATAAACTTTTTAGTTTCAACTTAGTTTGTAATTGAGTTGCAACTTCAATTTTTATCTTATATGGTTTGTCCTCCACTTCCATTTTGAAAACTATCTATTGAGGAAGCTATGTTTTACACTTTCACATAACAAGCACATGTCAATTGGGATGAACCAATCAAAAGAAATTAATCCTTTTAAGGAGTGTCACCCTAAAGGTTAAACCCAAAAAAAATTTTAAAAATTTATGTACGTACGTACGTACGTAGTCCCACCTACATACCTAATCCAACCAACCAACCTACCTACCTACCTACCTACATGCCTACCTACTTAAATTTACCTATCTACCTACCTAGTCCCACCTATTCACCTAAATATTGATTTTAATTTATTTTGACCAAAATTTAAAAATGCCACATGGCATATTGGTATTATGCCATGTGTCACTATCTAAAACCATTTAAATAGATGATGAAGATCCACCATCTATTTTCAAAATAATATTTTTTCAAACCTTTTTCATTTGCCACATGTTATTATGTAAATTGTTGATTTTATGGTAATATATGGATGGTATACAATAGTATACAGATGGTGAAGTATTTTGTTGACCGTTGATTTTATCCACACTTATAATTAGTGTCTTATGTAACTTGTTTAATGCAACTAAGTAATTTTTAATAGCAAATGTCTTTTGCAACTATAATATAGTTACAAATGGTAGTTGTTTTTTCCAATTTTTTTCTATTGAAAGCATATGGGTTAATTTTTAATTTTTTAAAAAGTTGCACTATAGAAAGATTTTTCCACATGCTTTGTGCTTGTTTTTCATTATTTAAGTTATACAATTAAATTAATGATTATATGATAATTAAATATGTCAATTAATTATTTAATATTTTTAAATTTGAAATAATGATTTGAAATATATATTTGATTTTATTTTCAGATAATTAATTATCAAAATAGTTTATCTGATTTTATTAAAAAATTTATCTGAAACATATACTTTGGAATTAAATATATGATAATTATTTGGATTGATTATTTGAACTAATTAACCAATGATATAGTTATTTAAATTAATTAGTCTTATTCAAATAATTATAATTAGTTAGTTCATATAATTAGTTATCAAATTAATTAATTCATTCATAATATTTAAGTAAATCGCATATTGAATATGAATTTGGATAAAAATCATCAAAGTATCAATAGGCATATCCATATGTACACTAAATTGAATTTTTAGAATAATATACACATTGTTTTGAATATCACATTTAAATTACTTATATGTATTTAAATATTAATTAGTGAATGAATTTAAATAATTAATGATTATGTAATTATTGATGAATTGAAACTTATCTTAAATAATTGATCTAATTTATTATGAAGTATCCTCAACTTGGATAAATATTTATTTGATTATTATTTAATAAGTAATTGGTTTGTTAGTTAATGTAAAATTAATTATATGAATTACACTTATTTATTCATGTTACTAGTCAATTATTTAGTATAATCAATGAGTTCATAATAAGTAAGTGTATTAAACATAGTTAATATTTAATAATCAAATTATTGAAACAATAATTCTTTATAAAATATTACATATGAATATGTATTTTTATTAAGTATAAGCAATTTAACTATAATGATAACATAGTTGAATAATAATATTTTAGTAGTGGCACATTACTAGCCATACTAATTATGTCAATGAGAATTGTAGTTGAAAATTAGTTGTAAATGTATCCCATAATGGGTCGTGGAAATGTGGACATGTGGTAGTCGAAAACTATTGTAAATGTGCCACTAAAGCAACAACTATGTTATAACCATGTTGCAACTAATGTATAATGTACATACATGCAATTACACATAACTCTTTATAAAGTCAAACATAGTTGATTACATATGTATGTATGATGTGTATAAATTATTGTATAAAAGACTCATTTTCAATTCACTTGCAACTATAATACAACTAATTTTTAAACTGACAATTTATTTATTAATACATCGTATTTCCAAAGGGATAGTTGCACAATCATTATATATGAGTTGTATTTTGAGTTTTAATTGCAAGGTAATATGGTTTTGACAGACGTGATTTCTCATAGTGCAAGTTTTGAGGAGAAGTAGCCCACACTATAGTGTATGTGCTCAACCTCACTAATAGTCGGATGCTTGCATACTCAATAACCTAATATCATATATGGTATAAGGTAAAGTCGCTAGTTGTTCATGTGTGCATTTTTGGTTCAAGTGCCTATGTCCATATCCCTAAAAAACTTAGAAGGAAGTTGGACAAGAAGAGCTAGCATTCCATTTTCATGGGTTACAGTGAAACGAGCAAGGCATATCACATTTGGGATAAGCAGTCAAGGCGAATCATTGAGAACAAAGATGTGTTGTTTGATGAGCTTGGCATGGAAGGTGGTGATATATGTGAAACAATTTTAAATGATACCATCATGCATCTAAGTGGCATCGCTCTTGATGCACCCGTTCCAAAAGCACAACACTTAATGGTAGGGGAGGGTGCACACAAAGTGAGAGATGCACAGTTGTTGGTCAAAGCAATGGGAGTCATGGTTGAGAGCCTAGAGTAGTTTACTCCACTTGACACCACTAATTCAAGAGATTCATTAGATGACATCCTTCCCATGATGAACAATAATCATGCTTTTGATCAAGTTGATACAATCATTGAAGTTGATTCAATGATTGATGATGATCTAATCGTTGATGCTACCATGCAAACGATGCAAATTAATACCCAAGGTGATGTTTAGGAGGGACATGGACTACAACTTCGACAACCACAAGTTTGTTTTGGTGAGTGGGTGTTTTTGGCTATAAAACATAATCACACGTGCAACATGACAACAACTAAACATTACGTACTTGATAAACCACTTACCATTGACGAAGCCATCAAGTTGGTTGAACACAAGGAGTGGATTTAAACCATGCAGGAAGAGTATGACTCTTTGATTGAGAATGACACATGGATATTCCAAGACCTGCCAGAGGGAAGAAAGATGATACATTCCAAGTGGGTTTATAAAGTCAAGCTTGTTCCAGATAGGAGTGTTGTTTGCTTCAAAGCATAGCTTGTGGCAAAGGGTTTCACATAGAAGGAAGGGCTAGACTATAAAAAGACTTTTAGTCTACTTGTGAAATTTGATTCCATTAGAACTATTCTTTTCATTGTTGTAGTGGAAGACATGGATATCACTTAGTTTGATGTGTGCACAACATTCTTATATGGTGAAATTCTTTTTGGAGCAACTGCTTGATTTTGTTGATGGTGAGCATCCTTCCAAAGTTTGTTGATTGGTGAAAGTGCTTTATGGATTCAAGCAATCTTCATGGGTCTGGAACTGTAAGTTCAATAGGTTTTTCACCACTCACCATCTCATTCCATCAATAGCCAATCCTTGTGTGTATACTTAACAAAATTTTGTGAAACACTGAAGGCCCTTCATGTTGCCATTGTCAAGTGCATCATGAAATAACTGAAAGGATAGTCTCTACAAGGTCCAACCTTCTTCCAACAATCAACTAATTGCCTATTGTGATGCAGATTATGTTGCCGACACGGATGATTGCAAATCATGGTCTGGGTAAATGTGTTGGTGCTCAGTGGGGGATTACTAGCTTCGGGTATCTGCAATCAAACATGTATAGCAACGAGCACAATGGAGGTTGAGTACATTGCTGCTCATCTTATTTCACAAGAGATCTTTTGGATGCGTTGCCTACTACATGACTTGAGATTTGCATAGACTTGCCCCACATTGCTTTACATTGACAACTAGGCGGCAATACAACTGGTAAGAAACCCTAAGTTCCATCGACGCATGAAGCATGTTGACATCAAGTACCATAAAATTTGAGAAGCAGAGTCTACTGGAGAGCTTTTGATCACTTATGTCAACATTATGAATTAAATTGCAGATGTTTAGATTGTAGATGTTCTAACGAAAGCTCTACCTTGAGACAAGTTCGACTACATGAAGACTTTGCTTGGTCTTATTGAAACTATTCTAGGAACTCCCAATTGCACAAGATTCTGCTGTTGCAACTTCTTCTGCTGGTGTTTGCTATGTTTCAAATGAGGTTGAAAACAGTTCCATCTTGAATCTCTTGAGAAAATCATTCATGCCATGCAATACCTCGGTCCATGCAATCATATATGATTGTGATTATCGTTTCCATATGCAAACTCTACAAGAGGTATATGCAACTGGACTTCCTTGTAAGTGAGGGGAAACTGGACTTTTGTGATTTTGTGGGGCAAGCTCTAGTTCACCAGGAACAGTGTCCAATGATACTGGACATGCATAGTTTCAAGATCTTAGTTATTGGAACAATTCTTGCAGTTTGCTGGTTTCTAGCTACTGACAATCATAAGAATGTGGTTCGAGCTACCAATCTCAGTGATGCTTATCTCAGGAGGAAAAAATGGCTCTAAAGTTTCTTCTAAATTCCACAGAATTGCAGTTATAAACAAGAGCAATATTGCCAAGGGAACTTTGAGCTTTGCAGGGGTTTCCTAAGCAGTATGTAATCTAGTGGAGGATTATAGTCTTGAAGATGCTCTCACTGTTGAGTCTGATGACTTTTAGAGAAGCTCTTTGTTGTACAAGGAATTTAAGGGGTGTGTTGTTGTTAATTCAAAGCTTTTAGAGCTCTGAAATTCTCTTGTTTGTAAGTCTGTGCGGAATTGCCATGCTTAATGCTTGTGATTCAACAGAAATGTGTGAAGTGGCAAGCAGTTCAGGTTCACAGTCCATGGCTTTGGCAGAAGTTGGATGCTGTGCCTGTGGAAGTTCTCATTGCTTTTCACTGACTCTACCACAAATCCACAACACTTTGGGCTTGGTGTCTGGCCTTGATGGCAGGTCCCCGATCCTTCTCTACCTCATCTTGTACCACATCTTGGTGGTATTATGTGTACCTTGGATCATTAATATAGAACCACCTTTCACTACAACAAAACTGGGTGGTTATATGTTCCAAGTTCAGACATTGTGCTTGTATCCTGTTTGTTTGCTTGCTTGCAAAGGGTTGACCCTTTGATTCAACAGAGCAGTTGCAACTGTAGTGTGCGAAAAAAGTAACACATGATTCTTGTCTTTCCAGAAGAAAAACATGATTGGGTGTGCATTTGTAGCAGAAGCTTGAAGTATTTGTGATGTGCATTGCTTGACTAGCTCTTCAAGGGCAAATGTTTGAGAATGTGTGCAGGCTGTTGGCAAGCTAGAAATCACTGTAAGCAATACAACAACCAGGCATGACCTTTTATTGAGCAATATGGCTTTCATCTTCATATGAGACAGTCTTGTCTTGCTCTCTCCATTGATATTTGTTCTGATGAGAAATATCTATTCACACAAGTGGTGGAGAACAATGCCACCATAATGACTATAATATAACAGTAGGGGGAAGGAGCAAATTTGTTTGACACATAACTGTGCCATCTGCATCTCCAATCTTGTGGAGCATGATCTTTGTGAACATGGAAACCCTAAGAATGTGTTAACACCTTCCTGAATGACCTCTCTAGAGTGCAGATATGATCAGATGGATGTTCAAGGCAGGGTAGGAGACCACACAGAATGTGCTGCAATGTTGTTTTTATCAGAACTTATAATTCATCTTGCTGAATTGGAAACCTGGTTTGTTGATCTCAGATCATTGCACCTGTTTTGTACAATTTCTGGACTTCCCAGGTGGAAATGGCCATACATAAATGAGGTGCACTTTGTGTCAGAATCTTCACCTGTTCAGGTTCATTGCTTTCGGTTGCTGGATGAATATGGACAAGTTGTTGAGCATGCTTGCCTCACAGTAGTTCTGTGACAAGCAAGCAGCAGAATTGCATGAACAACATTTCAAAAAAGGCAGTTGTGACAGGAATTGTGACAGAATGACAATTGAGCAAACACAGAACGACATACCAGGAAAGGGGGGCGAAGCAGCAGCTTGAAGTACTCTGCAATCTGTATGCATTGTCAGATCTTCATAAAACACATTCTGGTGACTTTCTAGCGACTGGATATTTGACGGGTATCCAGGTATTCCATGCCAAGGATCAGCATAACGCATTATTTAGTTGCGTAAGTAACTTCAATCCATCCTGCATATCTCAGATTTGTCTATGTATGTTGCATGCATCCTGTTGATGAAATGTAATGTTGAGCAACAGTGAGAGATGACTTGAGTGCAACATCAATAGCTACACCACATCTAAAGGACTACTGAATTGACATCTGACTCACCACAGAGCCCATGACACACATGGATGGAGAATTGCACGTTCATTGAAACTGATAGCATACTGTGTGGATCCTGACTTTGCAGGTACGTCCAAATGCTGTTGCATTTGTTGATGCTTTTGATCACACTGATGATTACTTCGGTTCAGCCCTGGGTTGGTATGATGGGGATGTGTATACCCATTTGTACAAAGATGCAAGCAAATGGAAAGGACCTTCTAAATGAGTCTGTTGTCACAGTAGGCTATCATGAGTACCTGAGGCCAATTCTCACACAACAACTGTGGGACCCTACTTCTAAGCTCTAAGCAACCATCCATAATCTTACCTTGGTTTAATTTAATTTGGTGGTGAATAAATGCATCATTCTTTTGAGCTGTGAGATCTTTTGGGTAAGTTATGTATTTGGAGTGAATGGTTACCTTTGGTCCTAAGCCTAGCAGTACTAAAGCATGAAAATCCTTTGTGAAGCCCAACAATAGTCAGGACATTGTGAGGCTATGCTATAGAATTCCCAGGGTCATCAAAGGTTTAGTGAACTTTTGATCAGTTTGCATTCATTACTTCATGAACCTGAGGTCAGGTGTCATTGCTCTCCACTGCTCATCATTTTCCTGCATGTTCCATCTCTGTCATTCCTGTCACAACTGCCTTTTTCAATTTTTCTTCAGTGACAGAAGATTTTACCATGGTCTTGTGACCAAGAATGACTAGTTGTCAAGAAGCTAAGTCCTAAAAGTCTGGAGTCCTAGATCTTGAACAGTTTTTGCTTCCTCCAAATTCCACATCCTGATCAATCCTGCAAAGCTGTGGAGAGGTCCTGACGCAATGAAAACATCGTCAATGCTCATGACATGGAGGCTGACTGCACTACCAATATTATTATGATTAAAGAATTTTTCTTGTGCCTTCACCTCTGTAGGCATAGGAAGTTACTGAGGAGACTGAATTTATGGGTGCCAGGTTGCAGTTCTTCAACAGCAACAGCAGGCTCTACAGCAGCAACAACACCAGCATCTGTTGAATCATTCACCATCAGCAGCCACATGCTAGTTTTCAACAGCTGCAAGCAGTGGTGAATGTGGCACAGCAGGTGGTTACTCAGAGACAGTGGCTGGGACAGCAAGAAAAGAATCCTCCACAGCAGGTTGCCACTCAGCAACAGAGGCATCTTCATTGTCAATAAGAACAAATTATATTTGCATACAGTTCACATCCAGGGATTTATGACCTTTGAGAGGATTTTGTTATGGAAGGAACCCTTCCTGATCTTATATACCTTTGTACACATAAAAGTGTACTAATTTTTTGAGTTCCTATGAAAGAGATCTTGTTTTGGGATTGTTGGTGTCTTGGAAAGGTTTGTCTCTTGTTTCCTCTTGTGGCATTAAGAAACAGGCCCTATCAAGGGGATTTGTAGTTAGGAATTCAGGTTGCTGGAAAGTGATGCTTGCACCCACCATGTATTTACAATTGCAGCTAGCTGTTCAACAATATCACCAGCATGAACAGCTGCAGCAACAGCAGGATCCAATCCATGTCCAAGCCCAAGCACAAGCACAGGCTCAGGTCCTGGTCATGGCCTGAGTCCAAGCCCGAGTGCAGGCCCAGGCTGCATCTGCTCAAGTTTATACCCCGTGCAGCAACACTAGCATGTGTCTCTGCACCTGCCTCTCCTACAAGGAAGTGGGAAATCCAAATTACATCAAGGAATTGCCAACCTCTTGTACAGCAACGAAGAAGACATCTAACAAAAATTGTCTTGCAACAGCAGCAGCAAAGATCTCTTGCACAAACTACTTTGCAGCAGCAGCTGCTGCAAGGATGGTTACATCAGCCCCATGACCAATAGCATGGCCAACCACAGGCATTGCTCAGGGGATCTTTTGAGCCTTCAACTCCCAGCTGTGTAGTAGAATGTAGAAACCAGCAAGTGAGGACGGTGGAATTGGGGGAAGGCAAGCTCCAACACCTTTGTCAGGATGAGCTACAGAACCAGCTGAATACAGTTATGCAACAGGCTTTATTAGGGCAGCAACAGCAGGTAATGCAACTTCATGGACTATCACCATGCTCATCTGCAGATGCTCAGCAGCAAATACAACCTGGTGAGGTGAAGTTGTTTGGTTTGTCTCTCCTCTCTCAGCCATCACTGAATGTTGCCCCACAGAGTATATTGTGCACATCTTTAGTGATCAAGTCCCCTTGTAGTGACCTCTATGTCCATCATCATCAGCTCCCTCTACAACACTGACCAATGGTTATGAAAAGCATTCTGGAACTCTTTCTTGTGCACTTGGAAGCATACATCCTCCCTTCATGATGCCTAATGGCCAGAAGGGTTCTTGGTGGACTCTTGCAAAATAGTCAGGCAATACATGATTGTGGAATATGTTGAATTGGGTGCTGCTAGCCACCTTGACAAAACCTAGTGAAAGGGAGTCAAGATCACATGCTATGCAGAGACTAAGGCTCTGTATAAGTGACTGTTTTGCTCAAGATATGTAGCAGTCAGAAGGGGAGCAAGTAGTGGGGGCTCTTCCTGTTCAGCTACAGAACTTTCAACAACTGCACAGTGTCCAAGAACTGAGGAGGAATGAAGGACTTTCTAAGATGAATCCTGTACTTTATATAGGTAGAGCTAGTTGCTCACTACTTGGTGATGTGAACCAGGATAATAGAATAGACTGACAAAAGAATTGATCATCACCAGGGCCACAGTAGCACTAGTCAAATTGACTGTAAAAGGAGTAATCGCCCTTCAAAGGGCCTGTGTGAAGCTAAACAAATTGATGGTGGTAGGCAAGATGAACATCCACTCAGTGGGCAGTTGATGGGTAGTAATACGGCTATATCTGAGAGTCTAGGTATGCAGGAACCTCCTCCTGTTACTAGCACACTGCAAATGCCACAAGCAGTCATTAGTGCACTGATGGCAATTGTCGATTTGCAAAATAGCAAGTGCACCTGCACACTCAACAACTTCTTCAGTGCCACAGGGATTTGCTTGAGGAGCTGCAACTACAGGAGGAGGCATTTGTGACTGTGAAGTCAAATCCAGCCTTGCAGCTTGCTGCATCATTGGGTGGAGCACCTTACTTGAGTAAGCCTGAGGTGTTGCAGCAGTGTGTCAGAGACAGTGGTATGTATTTTAATTCACAACATATGCAAAATGCCCATGCCACTTTCACCCACTCCATTCCATTCCCATCTCTTTTATGTTTCCACTTCTGCACTTCAGAGGCAGAGAGGATTACTACTTTTTTATTTTCTTATTTGTTTGTGCATCTTGAATTTGGCATGAGACTGAAATGTTCCATAAATAGGGCAAATTTTATAATCAAACATGCTAGTAAATTATGCATATGACTAGGGGAGGTGATATACTAGCTTTGCTCTGGCATAAAACTGCAGTGCTAGCATTATGCTCTTTTTTGGATCAAACTACTACATAATGCTACCACTGCAGTTTTAGGGTGACATATGACACACTAAACCCTAAACCCTCAACCGCTAGTGATGTCAGTTCCAAACTTTGAAGGCACAATTGGGCTGCAAAGTGTTGGTAAGGGGTGTACCTAAATTAGCTGATGGAACATTTCACAAGCTTGCATGTAAAATGCCATACAACTGGGGCAAAAGTCGTAGAAAGGAAATGGCAGCTGCAGACATTTTGAACAATGCATATAAAGCACAGCTATTTTTATAAGGCACACCTGGAAAAACAGCTATTTATTAGCACAGCAGTGAGGATCTAGCAGCAGCATACATGGACACAGGGTTTGGTTCCTTGAAAATGTTGGAGTTTGATGATATTGATGAGTTGCAAATTGAAATTCAGCCATGTGGACACCACCAGCACTTTAACAAATTGCAAGCAAACTTACCCAATTTGGGATTAAAAAGATGATGTTATTGAGCCAGTGCTTCAAAAATCTGCAGCAAACTGGAGTTACAAAGTGGACAATAGCCCAACAGATTGAGTGTAGCTGAAATGTGCAGAGGAAAACAAAAACAACCCTGCATAAGAATGCCTGAGAATGGCTGATGCTTTTCAAGCTTGATCAAGACAGAAGATTAGGTCCACAATCTCCTCTCCTTCTCACATAGGTTGAAAACCAAGGTTACCTCAAAAACCTGCTACAGTGGAGGTAGTAGGTCACTTCAGAGGCAGCTGAGTGCATGAACAATATACTATTTTCTGCACCATCTCTGGTACAATTCAATTCAGATTACCTCGAGGAACCAGAACACCTGCACAACATCAAGGTGTTGCACATTAGCAACTGAACTCTACTACCTTCAGTAGACAACTGTGCATGGAAGACTCTAAAATACAGCCCAACATGCAGTGTTGGTTCTCTCTCAACAAGAGAAAGAAGTTAGTCTTCAAGCCAACCATTCAATGAGACAGGCATGCAAGATAACTTTTCTGCAGAGACTGGAACTGCAGCATTCTTCTGCTGAGCTTTTTGGGTTGTGCCAATCAGCAGACATGCAAGATAACTTTTGTACAGAGACTTGCAGCATTGTTCTGGCGAGTTTTTACATTCTGAAGATCAGGCTCTGGACCTTCCAGAGCATCTTGAGAACGTGGACTATTGTGGCGAGCTTTTTCATATGGCCAGCAATGGCTGTGCGGAATTCAGCTGGTCAAGGGTTTGCTTGCTCCTGGGCAAATCGCAGTACTATATCCACATTCTTAAGGTCAGGCGCAGACCCCTTCAAACCCTAAGTCGTCTTCCAAAAGCAAGAGAACTCACCAGCACATTTCTGACCTCGCGGAACATAGCGGCCACATTTGCGAGGGAGGGTGAGGCCCAAGTTGAAATCGACTGGAAACCCCGGAATTGAGGAGGTGAGAGCAGCGCAGAGACAGGTAGAGCTGACTCTTCTCACAAGCCCACAGCACTGCACACTAGGAGTCATCATTCGGTTATCAAGTCGCACAGCAGGCATACAGGGAAGAAACTGCGATATGGAGCCGCAATACTCCCGCGCCTCTGTGCTTCTCGCTAACAGCAAAGCCATCAACAGCAACCCCAGCATTGGCACTTCTTTGTTCCTCAGCCCCATTCCCTCTTCTCTCCCGCGCCCAGGCGAGACCCGTTGCAACAACAACTTAGCCTTACTTGAAAGGAGGGGGCAAGAACCTGCCTATCACAGGACCGATCTCCTTTTCAATAATGATTCGAGAATGAAGATCACCGGAACGAACTTCCCGGCCAAGAGAGAGATTCTCCAGTTCTCCTTAACTAGAGAAACTGCATCTTGTGATCAATTCACAAGAAAGAGACGCAAGTAAACCAACTTGTTGTGCAAAAACCATGTGCTCCTCTAGCTTGTTCTGCAAATGGCTTGAAGTCTTGACAACAATAGTAGGCCATATTCAGAAACAACACATCTCTAATGTACTGCACCAAGACAATTCAAAGCAGCAGAAATTGCTGCACAAAAAAGCGAAGGACGCGATGGATTGGAAACAAAAGTACATACCAGTGAGAGAGAGAGAACTAACTTGTTTGCAAAATTTTAAAAGCAAAAAAGAAAGAATCAACTTCTCTCTTAATGGAATTGCAACAAACAAAAAAACAAGAAAAAACACATTCAATGAAGAAGTATCACGAATGGTAAATCAAACAGAAAACTTTCTGTCTTCTCTTCTCTTCTCTTCTTGCGCTGTGCTCATCTTTGCACCGCAACAAATCCAGAGTTTTTCTCTGCCACAAAAGGTTAAGCTATGTGGAGCTCCAAACCCTAACCCTAAAAATCTGCTTGGGGGTCAAGAAGAAGGAGCCGTTGGTGGGTAGATTTGAAAATCTCCTTTCAAAAGGTGTGCCTGATACGTCAGTCATTTGAAATTCTTTTTCCTACAGTACATTTTTTTAATCTTACCTACTAAATGTCCTTAGCTGGAGAAGGAAGGGTACCTTAGGCCTATCTTGTGGACCTTGTTGCGTTTTTTAGGTACACTAGTACAGGGCCAGCGTCAACACATGTCTGTCGAATAATTAATTAATTAATTAATTATGAAGATTCCATGTGGGAAAAACAAAAGAGAGAGGAATATTCCTAAAAAGATTCTCCATTTTTCGTTCCCAACATTTTGTTCTTTGAAGAAAGTTTTTCCTTTTTCAAAAATTTCAACATTTTTATAAATAATTCCAGTGATGAGTAATGGGAACTGGTATATGGGGGATTTTTTTGGAATCCTTTGTATGGTCATCCATGGACCATTCCAAAGACAATTTCAGAAATAATTACTTCATTTTCAAGCCTAACTTTTTCATTTTTTTTTTCTTCATAACTACTTTGATTTTATAAATACCTGGGTTTTTTCCCCTGTCCACCAACATGGATATGAACAAATAAATTAACATGCTTCTTTGCATGTCCATGAAATATATATTAATTAAATTAAATTTGACATTGACATATATAATGCTGAATGATCAAAAACCAGGTATCAAAAATCTTAAAATCTCCAAAACCTTGGAATCCAGAAATGTTTTTGCTTATTTTGTATGGAGAGATTGTATTTGGTATGTACATATTACATACATACTAGTGTAACTAGAGTTTTTCAAAAATCTCTTGTTCAGTTCCCGTTCCACATATAAATAGAACTGGGGTTCGGGTTCATAACAGGCTTCAACTATGGTTTAGTGGAACCAGTTCAAAAACTCAGACCTGGTGCTGGTTCAGTTTTCACTACTGAGACCTGGCGGTTCTACCCTGCCAAGCAACTGGGTGCCGACCCATACTGGTGGGTATACTGTTCAATACTTCATGGTTATGGGTTCAGATGGGGAGAGCTTAACTTGTACACTAATTGGCTCGCTCACTGTTTTGAATGTGATATTATAGTCCCATGGCATGTTTGACACAACTAATTCTCTTCTTTTCAAAAAGATTAAAATTTGAAAAAATTAATTTTTTCAAAGATAAAAATAAAAATTTGTAAAAGAAAGTAAAAATTCTTTTAAAAATTCTGAAATAGTATTTTTTTGAAATTGAATTTTCAAAGTAAAATAATTATTCAAAACTAAAATGTTGAACCATATGAAAGTATTTTAATTTCAATTAATTAGAGGGCCACATACCACCATCTATTTTAAGAATACATATTAAGCTATGAAGGGCTCTTTTGTTTTTAAGTGGGAGAAGGGTCTACCTATCTTGAAACCTTTTCAGCCCACCCTACTTGTGTTTTCCCTTCCTTGATAGATGATACACATATAGTAGGCTTTATGATTATAGGAAGAATTATCAACATTAGGGCTTTCAATGTAACCAGCGAAGTGTGTAGCTTGGTCTCTTTAGAAGTTAGACCATTTTATATCACTTCCTCTTGGCTTTCTTATTTTTTATTCAAGTTTTCATATTTTGGGTGCATTGGTGGGATGCACATCATTTGTTGAACCATTTGTGACTAAGGTATTTTATGAGGATCTTGGGATGATATTTAATCTCCCTATGTTTGTAGATCCTTTGACAGCTTTTGCGATGCTTTCGTTGTGTTACACCCAACGCTTAGGCTATTTGTTTCGTGTAGTGTTCCCATTTCCAGGTATTTTGCAACATTATGTTAAGTTCAATATTCGTACCATAACTACATCGGAAAAGTTATTTGGTGTAGGATCTTTTGGCAATTCTATCGATCACCTAGTTTGTTGTCAAACAATTCTTCTTGCTTCTTCAAGTGGGCTCAGCTTCTTTTCCATGGTTCAAATTGTTGCCCTCGCATTCTTGGGGTGTTGGGCACTGATCATTCCTACACTTGTCACTTGTTTCCAGTAAGATGATTGCCCCATTCTTTTATATGCAATAGCGCATGTTGAGATTAGCACTTCCCCATTCCAGATGGCACTATGAGATGTTCTAGCCATGTTACCCCATGTTGTCCATTTTCAAGTCCAACCCTTTGACAGCCTGATGGTTTGATCTTTCCCTAGTTGTAGGCTTCTTTGGCGGATCACTTACATGAACAAGAGTTTGCTTTGCTTTAGTAGACATTCCTTTGGATATTGCATGAGCACGTTTTTGTTCATGTGCAGGTCCAAGGGTAGGTGTTTGGTTATTAGTTCATCCTACCACACCAACATTTCGTTTATCATCAGCCCACTTTCTTACAACACTACAACCATCTTGGCTTGCCACATCCTATAATTGCCCACCTTTCATGATGTTAGTGTGGTATACCATTAACAATCTAAGTACCCATTTGCTTCGATGCTCTTGTGGGAATGAACATATAGTAACCCATGACACACTTCGGGATACTGTTGCAACTATTGCTTTAAAGAATGGAACACATGTTCAGAGGGAAGTCTCCCACCTTTTCCCTTACTACACCCAACAATGAGTGGATATCCTTATCACTAGAGACGATTTTTGAACTTTGATGGATGTTATCATTGTTGACCCAATTGGCATAGATATGGTGTAATGGACATTGATGATGACAACACATGCAATGACAATGGCTACTCAAAAGAAGACATAATCCTATGTTGAACAAACACTAGGCAATGATTTCATTCCCTTTGCTATTAAGACGTATGGGTGTCTTCATTCTTATTTTGATTCATTTTTTATTGCTTATGCATAGACCATTATCGCACGTCATCACAAGTTTTTAATCCCCTCGATGTTTGCTTTTCACTATCAATTGTGTGTGTCCATAGCCCTGTAGTGTGCATAAGCCATAATGATTCTTTAACAAATTGCTGCACTTGGTTAGGGTTCTTCATTTCTTCTACACATCATAGTTAGTGCACCTCCATCACTAGCTAATTTGTGGCAGACGATAGCCTTTTCATTTTAGGTCTTCTTTGTTATTATTGATTGTCATTTTTTAACCATGGGTCCTATTTACATAAGGTTTTTTCCTTATTTTTTGTTGATTGTTTATTTTTGTTTTATCTTTGGGTTGCATCTATTTGTGCTTTCATTTGCCTTGTATTTTTGATGGATAGGTTCCCATCCTTGATTTTTATATACATGGTTTTTCTTTTTTCAGGATTTGAAATGTTTGAATAATAGTTTAACTAAATATATTGGTGGGGGGTTTCAATATAGACCTTTCACCTATACTTGTAAGGTTTGCAAGGTAGGCCTTTTTCCTACTTGGAGAACTTGTCATTTGGATAACACCTTGATTACAACCATATAAAACATATAAGGCCCTAATACAATCTAACAAGGACCTTAGTAAGACCCTAAGGTTTTTGCTATTGAATAACATCCCTTTCCACCTAGGATTGTGGCTAGTGACTAGTCCACTCTAGAGCTACTTTTGTAACTGTTGTTTGCAAAATTGGGTCACATTAATGAATACTCTTCACATTAAATGTGCTGATTAAATAATTATAGGGTCTATTTTAATTTTTTAAAAATAAATTTAAAATTATTTGCTTACATGAAAAATGAAAATTATTGTTATTATTAGTGTTTCAAATCCAATTGATACTAGGGTCCATTCATAGTTGGGGTACCAAAAAAGGAAAAAAGGAGTTAAGGACTTTTAAAATCTATTTTTTACAAATAACATTTATATGAAACAAATTTAAGTGAAAAAAATTGAATAGTCCAATATAAGATAATTCATATGTAATGGTGATTTTTCACAATCATACATAATTGTGTATGATAATTTTAGTTTAATGCCAAAAGTGCAAAAAATCCCAGAAAACCCCGAATGAATTTCAATGGACAACCAAACATGTTTTTTGACATGTTTATTTCCTTCACATGTGAACTACATTTAAAGCTAGACATTTTGAACCCATTGAACATAATTATTTTATCAAATGAATCCTTTGTGTTATAGCCCTTTCTTTCAAAATTTCAAAACTTTGAAAATTTTGAATGATTTGGTTTTTCATCAAGTTCATCCAGTGAACATGTACTTTCATAGAAAGGGGCATGTTTTTGTTGTAGAAAAAATTTGAAATTAATTGTATAATTTTATGCCTTCCTTTTGATTACTTTATAAAAAATGTACTTTAAACATTTGATTCCTTTAATTTACAAGACTCAAAAGGACATTAACATAGTATCCAAATTATTTTTAAATAGTTTTATGAATTTAAGAAGACATCATTTTATCTATTGACATACAACAATCCACTACAATTATAATAATGTAAGATAAACAAAAATCCAAAGTTTTCTTTTGCAGTCCTTTTTCACATAGACATTCCTTTTTAGTATCCCAATTGTGAATGGACCCACCATGTTTTCAAAAAGTTTCATTAAACGACTTTTATGTGGAATTTTAAAGTAGACCTAAGTGGCTAAGTTTTGCCAACCCATGGTTAACAAGTGGCAACCTTTCAAATTTAAACCTAGATTGTTGAAGTTAAGTGTCAAAGTTTTTAGTAAAAACTTGGCTAGGCCATGTTTTTTTTGTAAATGGTTGTTGGCAATAAAGTCATTATGCTTTTCAATTTCTACAGGTTATTACAATGAATCAAATGCAAAGTTATTGGCAACCAAGTGCAAAATGCAATAGCATTGGGGCCACCAAAATCTTTGATAATTCAAATAATTGCAAGTCATGTCAAGTTAAATTAATTACAAATAACATCTCTTAGGGGAGTTGAACCTTGATCCAAATGGACCTTGCCCATTGTAGCAAAAAACTCCCTGTAAAAAAAAAAGAAAAGATTAGTTTTACACAAAAAACACACCAATTACCAACAATGTCAAAACTCTAGTGCATATAGCCACCAAACAAATTCAAAAAATACCAAAACTGCAAACATCAGCAAGTGAACTAAAATACAAAAACTAGAAAATGCAAAGATGTGGCAAGAACAAATGCATCTACTAAAACATGGTTTATGGTTTAGGGCTTTGTTGTAGGGCTTTGTTGTATTATTTTCATGTCTACTATGCATCTACATCTTTCCAAACCTACCTTAATTATGTCATCGGATGCTTGTTCATTAAACATCTGAATCATAATTGTTTTGTATTTCGTCAAAATCTACTTTGCAGGTGAGAGCATTGAAATCCAATGTGTCTTCATGTTGCAAAGAATCTTCAAGGCCTTTTGCTCCAAAAATTCTCCAAGCTCACATCTATCTAGATGTCATTTAGGAGATAGGGAATAATAGGTGTAGATTGATTGTAACATTGTTTCAATCTTAAACACCAAAGGTTGTTTTAATAATGTTTGTACTGCCAGGTTTGTTTAGTGTGCAACACAATGTACCCCTAGCATGTAGGGGGCAAATTTCTCCTTCAATTGTGTTGTAACACCACTTATTACACCTTGGAAAACTCAAATTCCATTTGCACCAAAATTTATGAATTTTGAAGTAAGGTCAGATTATAACAAACCCCCATATTGAAGCACACTATCCATTATAACCTTTGTGAAATAATCTATATTACCATCATTGATCAAATGTTCCAAGGTTAATAAAACAAGGTTGTGCTTCCAGCTAACAACAAAGTACACATGAAAACCCAACCAAGATTGGAAGTCCATAATGGTAACCTCATCAACATAGATAAAAATGAGCCTTGCTTTTTAAACAACCATTCGTGTGTTTATGAGCACAATCTTGTGCATGCATTTAGCCATGATTTAAACACTTGAATCACTCCAATGGGGTTGCGAATTATTTGACACTTTGACAAAAACAAACAATTGCTGCATGCTCTCATAATTCGTAAGTGGGTGTCTTGCTATAGAAGGTGGAAAATTGTCACAAATTGCAAAAACTTTTGCTTCTTTTTAATGTGCAAACTAGCATTAACTTGGTCAATTACAGAACCTTTTGCATGCATTATAGCAAACTATTGTTTTCTTTTAGCATGCTAGCTATTCAAATTCATAAAATACTTTCCCACCTTCACATTGGGCTTTGCAACAATAACCTTTCGTCATCCAACATGTTTATGTAAGCTATCAAACTTTGAGACAAACAACTTGTCTTTTTTTTCAATAGAACTACAAACCTTACACTTCACCATGGAGACCTTGGAGGAGTTGGTCAATGGTGGTACAATATATAACTTCACAAAGTTTTATTGGTTTAGGTTTAATTGCCATGGTTAATAAAACTTGCCGTTAATTTTAACTTGCCGTTTTTTGGGTTCCATCACTACCTTTGTTGAAGGCAATTTTGTAGCCCAAATATTTTGAAACATTCTATTAAATTCCCATTAAACCTTCTTGGCTTTCTTTGGCTTTTGAACAATAGGGTCAAAATTAAGTGAAATAGGTTCTTTAGCACCAGCAATAGTGCCTACGGTAGAAGCACTAGTTGTAAATAAGGATTTGCTACTACATCTTGTAATTCTAGGGAGGGGGGCAACAAAATACTTGTTTTTGCCACAATAAACTTGGAGCTAGAAGAAGGATTAACAGGAACTAGAGAAAAAATGTGCTTGAACTTAAAATTTGTAAGAGGTTTTAGTGGAGCCATTAGAGATGGTGTCTAAGAAAACTAGCTGACAAATCCACAAGATGTGAACAAAAAACAAACCAAAAAAATAAAAATAAAATAAATAATATGAAAACCAAAACAATTCAAGTTCAAAGGTTTAGGGATCCAAAAACCTAAAACAAACTTAAAACTCCAAGAGTTTAAGAAGATGTCGATGAACATTGAAAACCCTTTCAGTTTGCACAAAGGTTAAATATTTTTAGCTTAGTACCTGAGTATGCAAATCACCCATGACAAAGGTGGAAAATTTAGATTGTTTTCGTTGACACATTCAAGTAACACAAAATTGCAAACAATGCTCATTGGTCCAAAGTCCTTGCAACAGTCACTAAAATTGAAGCTTAATTCTCATAAGTTTGCAACGTCCAAATTGCAAATTCTAAACACAACCTACTTAAGTAGCAAGCTTAATGCAATATGCCAATTCCCGGCTTCAACAACAAAAAACCAAATAATCACTAAACCTAAAGCTTGATTTTCCAAGTCTACAACATCTAAACTGCAAACTCTAAACCCAAACTACTTAAGCAATAAGCTTATACAAGATCTTGGCTTTAATAATAGGAAAGCAACAAAAACAAACTCAAATGGCAAGGAAGATTTTCTGCTCATCTTAAAACTCTAGAACTTGTGGTCCTTGTGTAGTAGCTGTTGTGCTCCAATGGCAGCTATAAAGTTCAAACCATTGATGCTTAGGAGCTGCCGGTAAAAAAAGTAAGACCTAAACAAGTAGAGGTGACATCTTGTTGAAACAGGTCAAAATTGGAGGCAACATTGTGGCGGAGTTGATAAAAAAGGGAGCAGCAACATTACAACTCTGTTTTATAAAACCTCACGAACACAAAAGCACTTGTAATAGCGCAATGGCAACTTTTGATGTGCCTCTTTTGAAAGGTCACATCTTGTGGTCCTCTTGCATTGTACAATCTGACAACCATTTTTGTTGTTGATAGAAAATGTAGCCCTTTTCTTTTCTAAAGGGACATTGGATGGCAGTGATTTGGACAAAATAACGGCCCTGATTTAGGGCAGGGAGGTAGAAAGGTTTTTTTTCAGGTCAAAAACATGCAAAATTTCACCACTAAAAAAAAACTGCTGGCTTCACTAGGTGTTACTCCTCTAAACTGGCATGACAAAAAATTAATTGGCAATTCACAAATGATATTCCAAAATGTGTGCTTGTTATTTTTTGGGCTAAAATACTTGTAAGATAAAAAGAAAAAATATGCTTTCACACATGATTCAAACTGGGAAACAAAACCAATGGTGAATAACATGTTTGTTCAATTTGTTGTTGGAGCTACAAAATATTAATTAGGAATTTTGATATTAAAAGCAATTCCATTCCACATAGGTAATTAAAAAAAGGAGAGAAAAAATAATGGACATATGTTGGGCACCAAAATAGAAGATGGGTTTTGGAGAAAGAGATTGCTTCGCGTTTGTCTTGAAGAAGATTTAAAGCCCTTAAAATGGAATATGTTGTTGTATGCATGCCCTCTAAGAAAAAAAATATCATTTACCAACAAAACCCTCTCATTTCATTTTACTATGGCTACCCTTGGCAAGAACATGAGACTTCACATGTGTTTACAATTGTCAATTCCAAACTTTGGCTCAGTTGCAAGGTATCCACACCAGCCAAATATTGGGGGAAAAAAATTTAGTAGATATTGAAACCATTGAAAACATGTTCTTAGATATGAAACTAAAATCACACAATAGAGATATCCATGGTCAGGAAAAGACAACACCAGTACCCTGAGTTTGGTCATACAAAGGGTGAGATTCAAAAAAAACCTGCAAAAAAGTACATTAGCATTCAACGGGGGGTGAAGCTCAGGAATTTCCTAAGTTTCACCTTGTCTTTCTTCTTTTTTGAGCACCTCCACTGCTGTTACATAGATTTTTACTGCTCCTACCTGTACAGCTACTATAATTCCTCTCGAACCTTGTGCATTAAATGCTGAGATTCAGCATTTCATACTGAGTTGTAACATTTCATACTGAGATTTAATAAAATATCCTTACTTTCGGATACCACTAAAAAAGGGGTTAGGGGGTGAAAGGAGGCCCAAAGACAGGGTAAAGACAGGGTGACTTTGCGGATTTCTCTAATATGCTGCATTTATTTATGCCACAAAATGGTTGTGGACTTACATTTTTATGACATTGCTAGGAATAGTCATGCAAGTTTGTAACACTGATTTGATCAAGAATGAAATTACTTTCATGAGTCATATTCAACTACACTTAATGGCATTAGTCAAGGGTAACAAACTAAAATTTTGCATATAATCTAGAGACTATTGTTTGTCATAGTATTTGTGTCAAATTATCTTTATTTTTGTCATCTTTCTTTTGAAAAAAATGTAAACTTATCAAAGGTGTGGAGCAACTCAGTTATTCTAATTTGAATATAGACAATGCTTGATCAAATACATTAAAGAAGGTAGATTATTTATATTGCATTGTATCACATTGATGAAAGCTTGGCTTTATTATAAAGTATTATACCAAAGCTTTGTCAAATGCATTTCACCCATATCAACACAATGTTATGTGTTTAGTCCAATGCCACAAAAGGCCATCGTAGTAAATTCAAATTGAGTATCTATATCTACTTCTTTGGAATTGTTCAAGACAATTGAGGGGGAAGTGCCATGATCTAAAACAAACATCACCTTTGGCCAACAAATGTCAAACCCAAAACTCAACGTAGTGAAACAAAACCTCAAGACCCAAAGCTCTACAAAACTATCAATTGCAAAACTCTTAGTACAAAAGACAATGGGTAGTATGGGGGAAAAAAAAGAAAAATCTTGTTTTTCATTATTTCTTTTCAAAATCACATCTTATTTCTTTATAGGAAAGTGATTTTTTTTTTTTTTGGTGAAAGGCTTTGCATCTAGTACATTTTCTTGGGTCACACCCTTGGTTTTACTATGCATAAAAAAGAAAGCATGTTGCTCAGAGTGGAATGATACAAAACAAAGTGCTTGATGGGTCACCATCCCTTCCATGTGCAATAGTAAAGTTATCCCAAGTAGGTACTATGTGTTACCAAGTAAATAATCATTTCAACATTATTCACATACATTTTCAATAGAACAATAGCATTGCAAGAGACTCCTAGTGTTTTCAAAATACCAAACAAAACATGTTAAGATTCATGAAGCACTAGTAGACAAGAGAGTACTTGTCAAAGGATGCACTCCCACTAGGAAATGACCAATCCTATATGATTCATGTGGCACATCCAAATTTTGCTAGTTGATCCAAAGTTGATTCACAATCTCTCTTTTGTTGTTTAATAGGGAGAAAGAAGGCCAATGTTTTCCCATTTGCATTTAACCATGTCCCCCTCCCCCCACCCCCCTCCCCTTACTTGCTTACATATTCCCCACGAATGGAAGGCCAAGGTTCAAAACCCTATGGTCGACAAGAATGAAATGCTTCTAACCACATGTTCTTTGTACACTAGTTACATGCATCCCAATATCTTCAAGTGGTATTTGTGCACTTTGTTGGGTGTTGGAAATGTGTAGCATACCTACATATGATTTACCAATAATTTTTTTTAAAATTTTGTATATTTGATCTTGAAGTCCTTTGGATTTTGATTGCCTATCATAACACAAGTGTGTCAAGCCAAGAGTAACAACACTTGGTACACCTAAATTTGATTCTTAAGAATTCCCAAAAGCAAAACCTATTAAATTACAAGAAAAAAATTAATTTGAGTTTTAGAGATACTGAAAATTGTTGAAAACTTTGTGAAAATTCTACTTTAAAACTCTTATTTGTTAAAAAAACATTTTAGGACATTACATCTCAACCCTTCAAAATTATAGGGAGCAATGTTGTTTCTCCTCACCAATTTTGTCAACAAACAAATTGGGAAACTTTTGGAAATTTTTTGTCAAATTTCTAATGTCACAAAATTGAAAAAAGAAAAAAAAGAAAAACACTTGATTCTACATGTAAAATTACAATGTGCTAAACAAGTGGGCATCTATTTAATTTTTTATTGGAGGCTAATTTAGGATTTATTTTGTTGCCAAGTGACAAAATAAATTTTTCAATAACTATGTTTTAATTTTCAGGCTATTTTTCTCTTCCAAATTCATCAGATTTAAAAATTTGACAACAGCATGCTCCATGTATAAACCTAAGGACCACGATTTAGTTAATTAAGCTGCATGAGGGTCATCTGACCCTTGGATCCTCTTCAGGCCACTTTAGAGCCAATGGGTGGCGCGCCCTTGTGGGCCAGTTTGAGACCAAGGGGAGGGAGGGATTAACCCTACCCAGACATGCCCTATTTGGTCCAGCCATAGGAGGAGGGTCCCCAAAGGCACACAGGCAGGCCAGACAGCCTACTCCCCCATTTGAGCCTGGTGGGACCACTAGGTTGGCAGGACTTTAGAAGCAGTCAAGAGCAAGTTGCCCCAAAAAAACCCCCAAGATTAAAAGTCCAAATTCTTAAACCCTAAACCCTAACCCCTACTTTCATCAACAGGGCCACTTACTTTCCCTTATTTCTTATAACTAGAATGAAAGGGGAAAGAAGTGAAAAGCAACCAAGTATATTAACAAGGAATAACAAGGGGTGTGTCACACTGTGGCCTTGCCATTTACATTAAAAAGTATCTTCATGCAAACGAAGAATTATGGAAACTCAAATATTTCACCATGCAAAAACATACCTAATCTTCAAAAAATCCTCTAAAAGAAAAACAAAATCCTTCAAGATATAATAATCTCAAGTTTCAACACAAGCCAAAAATATCATTTTTCAAGGACCCTCAGATAAAAATAAACCTATTATTACCTAGGGGCCAAAATGATGAAACCCTGCCAAACTTCATAAAAAGAAAGCACCCAAGAAAGGGAGAGAAAAAGAAACAAGAGGCAAGACTGAAAGTCCAGGCAAACAAACAGCCCAAAAAAGACGGGCCACCAGGAGGAAAGGGAAACACTAAGAACCAAACCCTTCTCCAGTCATATGGAGCACATCAACTAAAGAAAGGGCAGGTGAACCACATAAAACTCCAAGCCTAGAAGAACTCTCCCCTGCAATGACCATCTCGAGACAGGGGCCAAAATCCTTTAAGCTACTATACTCTATAATGAATCTCAACACAATATCCAACTTTCGAAAGTTTTACCTTAAAATAAATTTCACATTAGGTGAACCATAGTTAGATGTACAACATCTTATCTATTGCCAGGGCCAGTGCGTTTGCGATGCCTTGTTTTGTTATGTGACCCCACCTAATCGGGTCCCAAACTATGGTGCCTTTCATTGCGTTTCTAGTACCATAAGAAAGCCCTCACCTCAACAAGGTGTTATACATATTTGGTGTTTCTCAATTTTCAGACGCACTGAGCAAGAGTTATTGAATTTAGAGTGATTTTTGTCTTTGAAAATTAATTAGTTTCTTTTTAAAATAAAATTTTCCAATGAAGGTTTTTTTTTGAAAGTTGTGTACCTTAGCGTCTTGAAGAGGTTTATCTTAGAATCTCTTAACAGCTGTATATTGTAGTAGCTTTTATGTTTAGTTGAATGTTTTAAACATTACATGTTTAAATGTTGAAATTTAAGGATTTATTATAAAGGAGGGCAAAATAGAAAAATGGGTGGAAACCCTAGAGCTCCTTGCTTCCCACCATCGCAAAGCAAGTATTCTATAATTGGCGACATTTTTCTAGATCTATAATTTAGTGAAACATTATGTCTCCTCCATTTTTGCAAAAAGAAGACTTAGTAGGAAATGCTATAAAAAGGTCTCATTATTTTAAATAGGTTCAAAATCCAAAGATCCAAAGAAAGAAATTGCCATATTTTATTTTCAAATTTTCATAAATTAAAATTTTTAATTTTTGAAGTGGAATTTGAGAAATAGAATAAATTTTCAACATTCAAGTGCCAGACCTAAAAAGATCATGGATGGTATTAAAATAAGTGTTGATGCAAAAATGATTTTTTCATAATTATAACTTTGAAATTAAGCTCAAATTGCCCCAAATAATATTGGTTTGAATGACATTCCAAGAGGTTTAATATACTTAGGCCAACATCACAAGGGCCCACTAATTTTCATTGTAATAAAACATTGCAACATAGAGGAGATGAGATTGGGGGGCAGGCGGGGGGAGGGATTTGTGATATTAACACAATTGTATCAAAGTTATGGCTAACATTACCAAATCAATGCCAACTCCTCAATTGAGGTTAGAAGTTAAACCTTAGGAAATTTTTAATTTGGCAAGCTAATAATCCTCAATTAACCATGTCAAATCTTATTGTTATTACAAATAAAATTATGAAAGTTCCAACGCATGAAAGGACACAAAATGTCTTATTAAACTTTTGCCTATTTAAATACTAAAATTTGACCTAGTTTTGTCACCCAAAAACTAAATGAATTGGAGTTCAAATCCCTTGCAATAAAGCCCCCATAAATTTGAATGAACTTTTCAAGTTCAACTAGGCTAAGGATTCCTAACATGTTGTTAATGTTTTACTAGGTTAAGGATTGTCATCAATGTGCTAAAAAAGAATTGTTATATGTTTGCAAAAGTGAGGAAAGCAAAGTGGCCTCATGTGCCACAATTTTCGAGGCTTCATGTGTCACAATTTTCTACATATTCCAAGAGGGAAAGCCCATTATTGAATATTGGAGCATGAAGGGCTTCCTATAATTTTCTCACTAAAGAAAGTTTATCCATAAAAGCACTAGTGTGATAATATTTGTTGGTCCTTTATTGAAATAAATGTGTGCAACATTATTAAAGCAACCAATGCAAAGGCTATGAAAGCAACAAATTACATCTCCATATTTTGTGATGATGTTATAGTTACAAGTGTTGATAATGAAAGTTGGACCTTGTCCTTATATGCATATGTCATCCAAGAATGGTCCTAGATTCCAATTTTAATCTTGACTCGCTCATGATTCAAGGGTGAAAGGTTTGATGTTAGAAATTTAATTAAAGTAATCATTTGAGTATGCCTTGTGGATTGTTGATGGTTCAACATGTGAATTGATATCCTTCAAGTTCATATGTTTTAAAGCTAATGGTGTGAATGTTTTTCAAGATGCCAAAACTAGAGTTAATACATAGCAAATTCAATTGGATCATGTTCTTCACATGCAAGGTAACAACTTCATGGCCCATCCAATTAATCTTGTCATGCAAGTTTTATTTAAGTTGAACATGGTTTTAAGTTGAAAAACTTGCTCCAAACCTTACATGTATGTCATAGTAAAAGCTTTAAGAAATACTTGGAACTTAACAAGCTTTTAACATCATGAAAAATTATGGTAATTAATGAATGTTAAAACAAGATGGAATTCTAATCCTAAAACCCATAAAGATGGTGTTGAATGAATACCCCACTCTAGTGGTCAAAATGGTTTTGGATGCTTCTAATAACAATCCTAACAAGTTCACTTTTGAATTGTTAATTATATGTGATATTAAGTTCTTATATGGGTTGGCAAACTTGCTACCAAATTTGTTGGAAGAAATTAATAGTTTGATGAAATTGGCCTAATTCAAGGTGTTTTTATTTGGGTGAAAGCATGGTAAAGTATATTAAATAAGTTAATAAACAAAAAGTGAGTTTTTAAATGAATTTTTTAAAACGTAATTACAAGAAAATATATTCAAAATTTATTAAAGTTTCATTATGAAACCATTGTGCATTCCACTAAATTTATAATAATAAGTTGAATACAAAATTTGAAAAACTTTTAATAAAAACTTTTGAAATTGACTAGTAAAAATGGTGTTCAAAAGTTTTTTTCATTATAAAACTTCATGAAATAAATATGTACCAAATAAGAATATAATTATCATTGTATATTCAAGTACATAATTTAAAAAAATTGTGATTTCTTTTTGTTAAAACATATTTGAAACAAATGTTACATTACAAAAGGTGAACTTCAAAGGATACTTGCATTTTAAAAAACTCACTTGCAACATATATTCAACCTATTTTTACAATGCAAACTTGGAAAATAAAGTATAATAGTGAATTTTTTATTCTTTATGTATCATTTAAGTAAAAACATTGAATATACAATTATTTTATGATGAATTTTGTTGTTACTGATTGTTGGTTTGATAATTAAACTATAAAGTTAACATTTAAGTTCATTTGTTCACATTCATTTTAATTATGTACTAACAAGCAAATTTTGTTTAGCAAATTTTTTTTGCACTTTTTGGATTTTGATGTTGCCTTCAAGTCCAATGGGTTTTATCCTTCAAGTTTTTGGTGAAATCTTCCCATGGTCTTTGCATCATGTGATGGTTAACAAATTTGAATATTTGTATGGAGGATCTAACCTTTGATTCCAATGGACAACACATATGAGCATTTAAACAAATTTGGACCAACCAAAAAATTTATGTTGTGAGTTTTGTGACTAAAGAGGTGCACATTCAAGTAGTGGAAAATATAGAAACTCAAGTGAAAGAAGTAATTGAATAACCAATTATTAATCTTATTTTATTTCACATGATTTGATGGAAGCTTAAGGGGTGGTTTTCTCGAGTAATCTTAAATGTCAATGGTAGATTATGATGAGTCCTTCAAGAAACACATTAGTTTAATTAAAGCCAAATATTGCCACCTAAGAAGATTGGGCATGAACAAACCTAACCACCCAAGGTCTTATCTTCTATGTCTTTGAATTTGGAAATGTCATTCTTCTTGAATTAACTATAAAAAACAACGTTATTTTAGCTATGGGCCTCCTTACACCATAAATCCTATAACCTAACTTTGGATATTTCTATTATCTTCAAAATTGGCAAAAATTGGCATGGTTGAAGTTCTTGATTTTGTTGAGGATAAAAGATGCTTCTATGATTTGAATTTCATCAAATCAAAGTTTCTCAATTTACTAACAATGTATTTGGACCTTGTGATTAGGTTGTTTGTTCAACAATTTTACACAATGGAAAATTTTCCATACTCAAATACTTACAACTTGGAAAGATATGCAAGTTCGGCATGCCTTTTATAGCTAATTTTGATTTTTTTTGGGGGTAAGTACTAAGTTGAAGTTTGATTATTTTGTCAATGGTCTCAACAAGTTCGATGTGTCTAAATGTCACATTAAAATTTTAATGTTGCATTGAAAATTTGACTTGGCAGTACTACTAACAAGTTTTGTTCTTGTGCATAGTTTGTTTGTTTTATTATTTGTTTTGTGCAATATGTATTTGTCACATACGTGTGTAGGGAAGGCTTGTGTTGTAATAAGTAGTTCAATGGTACTATCACCAAAAAAGGAGGGGATAATCTAAATAGGAAACCCTTTATATTTGGTTCATAATACCAACATCAAACTTGTTGTAGTGGCTACAACAAGGTTTGTATCTCAACAATTACAAACAATGTCATATTCCTCATTTTAATTATGTTCAAATTATAAACTAAAAACTTCAAGGGATCATAACTCTCTTGACTTCCTCTCAAAGGCCCACGGGTCTTGTGGATGTTTACATATGAACATTAACTATATGCACCCATGCCCTTTCCACTAGATTCACTCAGAGGGTAAAAACACATTATAATGGATTTATTTAGATGTCACAAAGGCATGACCCATATGCAAGTTGAAAATTCCAACAAAAGTGGACTCAAATAAGTGAAGCTAACTTCTTTCGCTTCCTAAGTTACAAATAATTACACCAATAACATTAATATTCAATGAAAGATGGACTTTGTAATATAGGTAATTCGTGGGTCACAATCCATAAAAAAATGTGTTATGGACACATTGGTTATAAGAAAATTGAAGATTTTTTTCACAAATGTGGGACATGTTATACTTTCAAAGGTTATGACACTTGAAATTAAAGTTTTTGGAAAAATTGAAGTGTATGATGGACTTTATAATTGTTTATTATGTGTAGTAATAGTTTTTTTTTTTTCAAAGTCCATCAAATATTCAAAAGAATTTTTTTCATGACCAAAACTAAATGGAGGTGTTGAAAAAGGTTAAAACTAAAGCATCATTAACTTGGACATGGAAAAATATGCCCACTTTAATATCGTTTCAAAGTTTTTTTGTTTTTGTCCAAATCTGCATTCAAAAATACACTAAAAACTCTCCCAAAATGGATTTTGTGTTTGCTATTTTTGGTCCATTTTAATGTGCTTTCACCTTAAAATAGAATTGGATAAAGAGACAATCAAATTCTAGAAACCTAGCTCTTCCTTTCACACCCATAATAAACTTGAAATTCCTTTCTCTTTGGAGCTCCCACAAATCAGTAAGTATTCTCTTTCTTAAACTCGACCAAACTAATAGGTTCCATTAGAATTCCCAATCCACAAACAAAGCACATGGACTATTCTGAAACCTTTAGACACTATTATCATCTCCCTTTATTCAGTCCCTACATTTAACATTGTTTAATCCTTTTTTTCCTTGAAGACTACAGTGCAACGGAAAGGAATAGCTTTAGGCTAGAAGAAGATACAAACAAAGAGGCATTTTTCCTTTCTGTCTTCACAAAAATACACTCCAACACATAGATTTTTGCTTTCTAATTGCAATTGAAAATAAAAATTTAGCTTCCTTCTAAAGACTCAAACTATGTTTATAATCCATTCAACTTTCCTTCGCCTCCATCCAATCTCTTGCACCAACTAGTCCTCCGCTACATGATCCACATTCCTCATTCAAGAGCCAACCCAATTGCAACAATAAACATGCTCCATCACCAAAGCCAACTTATAAGCTCATCTCCATTGAATTGCAAACTTCAAACACCATAAACCTGCAAACAAATAAACAAAACACACCCAAACATAGAAACAAACAACAAACATAGGACTTTTGGCGCTTGCAAAAATGCATGCAAACAATTGTCCTATTTGTTAGCATCTTGTGTCATCATGAATTTGCTTCTCTCCTTTCATCCACATCCACATATTCATAGAAAATGTTTGACATTAGCTTTGCGTCAAAGTCAATAATTCTCTCACCCAAAAAGTGAGATTACCAAAATCTCCACCTCAAGGAACTTATTCATTGCCAATAAAATCTCCAAAGCATTTTTAAATCATTTTTTATGAACCCAAACAAACTTAGCCAAATTAAACTCCATTGCACATTCATCAAAGGTGGTAGCCAAACATTTCATAAACACAAACAAAAACTGAAAAACAAAAAAGGGGGGATCTTGAAGGTAGAAAGTCAAGTCATCTACCCCTCCCACAAAGGTTTCACCAAACTAAACCCTAAACTTGGCCACTTGGGCCATGCGCCATCATCCTAGTCAAGAGAGCTACATATTTCTGGAAACAAGCGGTGTGTCACACTCTGGCCTTGCCATTTACATTAAAAATATCTTAAAGAAAAAGGAGAATCATGGAAACTCAAATATTACACCATGCAAAAATATAATCTTTCAAAAATTCTCTAAAAGAAACCAAAATCCTTCAAGATATTATAACTCTAGAATTAATCTCAAGTTTCAACACAAGCCAAAATATCATCTTTTAAAAATCTTCATATAAAAATAGACCTAGTATTAGCTAGGGGCCAAAATCCCTTAAGCTATTATCTAAATCTATAATATCCTTGGGTGGTCGTCCTTTCCATCCATCCATCTCGTCATTCGTCCTTTGTCCATCCGTCCTCTGTCCATCCGTCCAGTCGTCCATACGGATCGACACCTGGAAGCTCCGAGGTTGCTGACTGCACATATGTTTCTATTTTGCAACTTGGGGGTCCAAAGAGGTACTTCTATTGGGGGCATGCCCCAAAGTTCCAAAACAATTGCAGGTGGGCCAATTAATATGGCTCCATTAAAATAAATAAAAAAGTTGTGAGGGCACCCATGATGTAATCACAGGGTGCACCACCTGTCTCTCCCCGTCCTCCCGTCCTTCCTTCCTCCCC
>Ga0116231_10000609_pt1 | contig 64908 bp, 61 predicted proteins | sample S1TSphgellanicum_2_FD_89695 | JGI IMG/M metagenome (GOLD analysis project Ga0116231, IMG submission 89695) | Host-associated microbial communities from peat moss isolated from Minnesota, USA - S1T2_Fd - Sphagnum magellanicum MG | ecosystem: Host-associated > Plants > Peat moss > Unclassified... | reverse complement strand
GCTGCATCCGCGCTCGGCGGCGAACCTCGCAGACCTCGTGCGCGTCATGAATTGCTACTATTCGAACCTGATTGAGGGCCACAACACGACGCCGCGTGAGATCGAGCGGGCTATCGGTGGTCAGCTCGACGAAGCTGAGGATAGGCGCAATCTCCAGATCGAGGCGCGCGCCCATATACGGTTGCAGCAGGAGATCGATCGGCTCCACGCCGTCGATAAGCTCCCCGAACCGGCGTCGCTGGACTTTATCCTTTGGCTGCATCGCGACTTCTACAAGGATGCGACCGAGCCGATGCTGCGGATCAAGGCTGGTGATCGGACGCTGACCATGACGCCTGGCCTTATGCGCAGTCGGCCGGACGAGGATGTGTCGGTTGGGCGGCATGTTCCACCATCCTCCGAGCGCGTCGCCGCTTTCATGGGCTATTTCGCCGAAAAGTACCGGCTTGAAAAATTGGGCAGCGGCTCGCGCATTATCGCCATCCCCGCGGCGCATCACCGCCTGAACTTCATTCACCCCTTCCTGGACGGCAATGGCCGGGTCAGCCGGCTGATGAGCCACGCCATGGCGCTCAAGGCCGGGATCGGCGCCCATGGCCTCTGGTCGATCTCGCGCGGATTGGCGCGCGGGTTGGAGAGCCGCGGTGACTATAAGCGCATGATGGACCATGCCGATATGCCGAGGCAGGGCGATCTCGACGGGCGCGGCAATCTCTCTCGCCGCGCCTTGCTGGAGTTCACGGCCTGGTTCCTTAGAGTTTGCCTCGATCAGGTTGCTTTCATGGAGGGGCTGTTTGAGCTTGAGACGCTGATCTCGCGCCTAAAACTCTATGGGGATCGCCGCGGCCTGCGGGCCGAAGCCTTGCCGCTTCTCGAACAAACGCTCCAACGCGGCGAGCTGCCGCGCGGCGACGCCAGGCGGGTCACAGGCTTAAAGGAACGGTCCGCCCGCAATCTCATCGCCGCCTTGGTCGATGACGGCATCCTTGGGTCGGACACGCCCAAAGGCGCCGTGTCGCTCCGCTTCCCTTTGCATGCCGTCGAAATTCTGTTCCCGAGCCTCTTCCCGGAAGCTTAAGATGGCCTCCTTCCGTTGAAACCCGCCGCCCCGCCGCCCTAAATGTAAGCGCTTAACAGGCCGCCGCACCGGTCTATAAGCTGGATGCGATAAAGACCTAGGGGGCTCCATGTCCGTTACGGGCGGGGAAGAGTATCGGCAGCAGACCTTCACCAAGGCCGAGCGGCAAGCGACGCTGGCCGGGGTGATGATCGTGTTTTTGCTGAGCGCGATGGACCAGACCATCGTGTCCACGGCGATGCCGAAGATCGTCTCCCAGCTTCAGGGGTTGAGCCTCTACGCCTGGGTCACCACCGCCTATCTGCTGGCCTCCACCGTCATGGTGCCGATCTACGGCAAGCTCGGCGACCTTTATGGGCGCAAGGCGATCCTGGTCACGGGCGTATCGATCTTCACCTTCGGGTCGGTGCTGTGCGGCATGGCGGGCGAGTTCGGCGCTTTTCCGCTGCTGGGCGGCGGCATGGTGCAGCTGATCGTGTTCCGCGGCTTGCAGGGGGTGGGCGGCGGCGCGCTGTTCACGGGCGCCTTTGCCGTGATCGCCGACCTCTATCCGCCGCGCGAGCGGGGCAAGTTGGGCGGCCTGTTCGGCGCGACCTTTGGCCTGTCGAGCGTACTCGGCCCGGTGATCGGCGGCTTTTTCACCGATCTCGGCCCGACGCACCTGTTGGGGCTGACCATCGCCGGATGGCGCTGGGTGTTCTACGTCAACCTGCCGCTCAGCCTGATCGCGCTCTTCGTCCTGATCTACAAAATGCCGGTCCTGACCCACCGGGTGCCCGGACGTGTCGACTTTATCGGCGCGATCCTGATCGTCGCGACCTTCGTGCCGCTACTCTTGGCGCTAAGCTGGGCGGGGCGCGAGTATGCCTGGACGTCGCCCTTGATCTTAGGGCTATTCGCCGGATCGGCCTTGGGGCTGGCGGCGTTCCTGATCGCCGAGACGCTGGTCGAGAACCCGATCCTGTCGCTGGCGCTGTTCAAGAACAAGGTGTTCGCCACCACCAACGCCGCGGGCTTTGTCACCAACATGGCCTTTATGGGCCTGGTGACCTTCCTGCCGCTCTATATGCAGCTCGGCCAGGGCGTGGCGGCGACGATTAGCGGCCTGACCTTGTTGCCCCTGATGATGGGCCTGATCGGTTCGGCCGCGATCTCTGGCCTGCTGGTGACCAAGACGGGGCGCTACAAGCCCTTCCTGCTCGGCGGCGTGGCGATGATGGTGCTGGGCGCGCTACTGTTGTCGGCGGTGACGCCGGAAACCAAGACGCTCGACGTCGCCTGGCGGGTGCTGGTGCTGGGCATAGGTCTAGGGCCGATCCAGAGCCTCTTCAGCCTGGCGGTGCAGAACGCCGTCAAGCCGACGCAGATCGGCGTGGCCACCAGCGCCTCGCAGTTTTTTCGCCAGATCGGCTCGACCATCGGCGTCGCCGTATTCGGGACCGTTCTGACCGCCCAGCTTGCGGAAGCGGCCCGCAACGCCGCGGCCAAGACGCCCGGCGCCCATGTCCATGCCCTCACCTTATCGGATCTGGAGCAGATGGCGGTGGACAGCCAGGCCGCGGCGCACGCCCATCCTGCCGTCCATGCCGCCCTGGACATGACCGGTCGCCTGGTGGTGACGAACGCGATCCGCGGCGTGATCTTCACCGCCCTGATCGTCTCGGTTCTGGGCTTCGTGACCACGCTGCTGGTGCCGGAGTTGCCGCTGCGCTCGCGTCAGCCCGCCGGTGAGCCGGAGCTAGATACCGACGCGGCGGCGGAGGCCAAGGCGGACGCCCTCGCCCAGGCCGGCGGAGCTCCAAATGCGGCCTTAGCGACAACCGGCTGATCTTGATGCCGTGTTTGATGCGCCTTAAGTTAAACCGATGGCTATTCTCGAAATTATTACGGTTCCCGATCCCCGCCTGAAACTGGTTTCCGAGCCGGTGACGGGCGGCGTGGACGATGCTTTGCGCGCCCTGATGGACGACATGCTAGAGACCATGTACGCCGCGCCCGGTATCGGACTCGCTGCGATCCAGATCGGTGTGCCCAAGCGCGTGATCGTCATGGATCTTGCGCGGGAGGGCGAGCCGCCCGCGCCCCGCTACTTCGTCAATCCCGAAATTCTCTGGAGCGCCGAAGAGACGGCGCCTTACAACGAAGGCTGCCTGTCGGTGCCCGAAATCTACGACGACGTCGAACGTCCGTCGCGGGTTCGGCTGCGCTACCTCGACTATCATGGCGCCGAGATCGAAGAGGAGGCCGAGGGCCTGTACGCCGTCTGCATCCAGCACGAGATGGACCATCTCCAGGGCGTACTTTTCATCGACCACCTGTCGCGGCTGAAGCGCGACCGCGCCGTGGCCAAGGTCAAGAAGGCGCGCGCGGCTTAAGATTCGGCCCGCGGGTGCAGCTCCCGTCGAAACGGCGCCCAAGGCGTCCAGGCCATTGAGCGCATCATGGTCCTGAACCCTACGCCTGGAGGCCCGAGCGCCTGGCGAGAGCGCCAGATCGACGGCAGGCCTTTGGCGGCGGCGACATAGGCGCGCCATACCGGCGGCAGGATGCCCCGCCTCAGAGCGCTGCCGAGATACAGAATATTGAAGGCTAGGTGGTAGGGCAGCAAAAGCCAGAACCAGATCCCCGGCGTGTTCTTGACGAAGGTCCAGATGCGGTTGCGATGGCCGTGATAAAGGGTGAAGTCGGAGCGTCGGCCCGAGATGCCCGAGCCAGCGTGGCGCACCACGGCGCTGGACGCCCGCACCGACCGATATCCCGCCGACCGCAGCCGAAACGCCAGATCGACATCTTCGCAGTAGCAGAAGAACCGTTCGTCGAACCCGCCCAGCGCGACGAAGGCTTCGCGCCGATAAAGGGCCGCGGCGCCGCAAGGTCCAAAGATGTCTCCGTCGCCTGGCGCGCCCGCGGTCGGATGGCCTTCGCCCGCCCGCCACGCCAACCCGGCCACATGCCAAACGTCGCCCACCCCATCCAACACCTCTGGATCGTCGAGCCGACGCTGTAGCGACCCGACGCTGGCGATATCTGGGGCCGTCCGAGCCTTGGCGATGAGGGTCTCCAACCAGGCCGGGTCGGGGACCGCGTCGGGATTGAGCAAGACCAGGAATTCCGCTGTAGATTCAGCGGCCGCCAGGTTGTTGGCGGCGGCGAAACCGGTGTTGAGCGAGAGATGTAGGACTCGGAAGCGCGCGTCGGGGGCTTGAAGATCGCGAACCGAGCTGTCGCTGGAGGCGTTGTCGACGATAACCGCTTCGAAGTCCCGAAACGTCTGAGCCGCCAGCGCATCGACACAGGGCTGTAGGAAGGCCCCGCTCTCATAGGCGACGATGACGACCGTCGCCGCGACCTGGGCTTGATGGGCGCCGATCATATCCGCAGGCATCCTGTCGCCACCTTGAGACGTTGTCGCCCACGGTCCATAAGCGGCGCGGCTTTAGGCGTGGCCGATCCGGGAGCTGACATTTTGAAAACCATCCTGGTCACGGGCGGCGCCGGCTATGTCGGCAGCCATTGCTGCAAGGCCTTCGCCAACGCGGGTTGGAAGGTTGTCGTGTTCGACAACCTGTTCCGCGGCTGGCGCGACATGGTCAAGTGGGGACCGTTGATCGAGGGCGATATCCTGGATCGTTCGGCGCTGGACGCGGCCTTCGCCGAGGTCAAGCCCGACGTCGTCGCCCATTTCGCCGCGCTGACCTACGTGGGCGAGTCCGTCGACGATCCCGGACTCTATTATCGCAACAATACCTTGGGCGCCTTCAATCTCTTGGAGGCGATGCGGGCGGTCGGCGCGAACAAGCTGATCTTCTCCTCCACCGCGGCCACCTATGGCGTTCCGCAGGAGACACCCATCCCTGAGGATCATCCCCAACTTCCGATCAACCCCTATGGCTGGTCCAAGCTGTTTGTCGAGCGGATGCTGGCCGACTACGCGGCGGCCTACGATCTCCGCTACGCGGCCCTGCGCTATTTCAACGCCGCCGGGGCCGACGCCGAGGGCGAGGTGGGCGAGCGGCACGAGCCCGAGACCCACGTCATTCCGCTGGCGGCGCGGGGCGCGTTACGCGACGACTATGTTTTCACCATCTTCGGCGACGATTTCGAGACCCGCGACGGGACATGCGTGCGGGACTATGTCCACGTCTCCGATCTCGGCCGCGCCCATGCGGCAGCGGCGGATTATCTGCTGGGCGGCGGTGCGGCGATGGCCTTCAATCTGGGCACGGGCCATGGCACGACGGTGAAGGAGGTCGCAGACGCCATTGAGGCGGTCTCCGGTCGCGCTCTGCCGCGCCGGATCGGGCCGCGCCGCGCTGGCGACCCGGCTGTCCTTGTCGCGTCCAACACCCGCGCGAAGGCGGTCTTGGGGTGGGCGCCGCAGCAGTCCTCGATCGACGAGATCGTTCAATCCGCATGGTCCTGGGCCAAGAAAGACGATGCCAAGGACGAGTGAAGAGTTTAGAGCGGGATGCGGACGGCGAACCGCTTCGCACTTTTCCCCGTCCCACTCCAATGGAGGCGATGTTGAAGGCTCAATACGCGCGGCGATCTGTGCTGGCGGCCGTGACGGGCTTGGCTGCGAGCGCCGTGTTCGTCATATCGGCGTCGGCAGCCGAAGATAAGGGCAAGAAGAAGGGCGGCGCGCTGTCCTACATACAGTTCGATCCGCTGAATGCGGCGCTGACCCTCTTTCAGGGACGCCGGAAAATCATATCGGTCGAATTTGGCCTCGATGTGCCGGACGCCGCTCTGCACAGCCGCGCGGAGAAGTCGATATTGATCCTGCGCGACGCCTACCTGACGTGGCTTACGGTCTACGCCGCGAGCCTGCCTCCCGAGGCGGCGCCAAATCCCGACATGATCGAAGCGGCGATGCAGCGCGAAACAGACCGTGTTTTGGGACGACCCGGCGCGCGGCTGGTGCTGGGTACTGTGATGGTGACCTGAGCGCGGCTCCCGTCATGGGGTCCCATCGGCCGCGGCATCCATGATCTTGGCGAGTTCGACATCGAGCGCAGTGACGCCGTCCGCCTCGTGGGTCGCTAACATGACGTCCACGCGATTATAGACGTTGAACCATTCGGGATGATGGTCGAGTTTTTCGGCCGCCAGCGCAATGCGGGTCATAAAGCCGAAGGCGGCGTTGAAATCCTTGAAACGGAACGTCTTGACGATGGCGTCGCGGCCCTGGGCGGCGCTCCAGCCGTGAAGCTTTTCAAGCGCCAAGGCCGAACCGATCTTCTCGTTTTTCATCCGAAGCGACTCCAAAGGTCTAAAAATCATATCGGTTTTGGCTGGACGACGATCCCGATCAGAACCGTTTTCAAAAGAGGACCGCTGAAAGCTTACGTCTGCGTTACCCAATCGTTCCCGCCATTCCCGCGGCAGGCGAAATGGCCGGCCGCTTGCAAGGTCGGCGCTTAAGAGGCCCATTCCGGCACAGCGTTCGAAACCATCAAATGTCCTACACCGTCGCCTTTGTGGCTATCTCAATGGCGTTCGCCGTCCAGGCGCCCCTCGCCGCTCAAGCCCAAGCCCAAGATCTGGCGCCCGCCCTCATGGGCGCTCCTGCCTACGCCCCTGGACTTCCAAACATTGGGCTTCCAGATGCCGGTCTCCCAGACAGCGGCCCGGACACGTCGCCGCCTGACGCCGGCCACGCTAAGGAATGTTACGCCAAGGTGAAGTTCGGCGCCCAGTACAGCGTCGCCCCGCCGGCGGGTCCCCAATATATCTGGCGCCAGGAGCCTGGCCCGCCTGGCGCGCCCGGTCCGATCTGGTGTCTGGTCCCCGTGGTCGGCGCGCCTCGGCAGATCATGATCTCGCCGGAGCGGTACGGATGGATTCGGGTGCTGTGCGAAACCGAGGCGACGCCTGCGCGTATTGTCGGCGTTCAGCGTCAGCTTTCGGCGGCGGGCGTGTATCGCGGGCCGATCGACGGTCGCTACGATTCCAACACCACCGCGGCGGTGGAGCGCTTCCAAGCCCAGCGCCATATCGAAGATCGCGGCTATCTCAGCTACGCCACCTTATCGGCGCTGAACGCCTATTCGGAAGTTCGCTATCGGCAAACCGTCTACCCCCAAGGCGGTTACACGCCGAACGGCTATTTCCAGGCCACCAATCCTTATCCCTCTCCGTATCCCCAGGGCGCCTACACACCGCCCTATGCTTACGCCTATCCCCAGGCGCAGCCGCCGGCCTATGGCTCCAGGCCGCTAACCACCTTGGATACCGGCGTCATCACCTGGCCGGGGAAGCGCTGACGCGCGACGCATGGCGAAAGGCGGCGTGGAGCGCGCACGCGAACGCGCCCACTTCTGAGTCCTTAGCTCTCCGCCTCAAATTATCTCAACAAAATGTATTTTCTATGATACGTTCTGCGGGGAAGGATTTGAATGCGCCCTTCTCGCTTTTCTGAAATACCCGCGTTTTTCTATCGGACGGCAGGCGGCGCCGAACCGGTTCTCGACTGGCTGCGAAGCCTACCGGCAGACGATAAGCGCGCACTCGGCACGGACTTGGCGACGGTGCAATTTGGGTGGCCCATCGGGATGCCGCTCTGTCGGTCTTTAGGCGGCGGCTTGTGGGAAGTCCGCACCACGTTGCCAAGCCGACGCATCGCACGCCTTTTATTTTTCGTCGATGAGGGCCGTATCGGCGTCGTGCACGGCTTCATCAAAAAAGCTCAGAAGACGCCCGCCGCCGATCTTGAACTTGCCCGCAACCGAATGAAGGAGATGAAAGCATGACAACGAAGAACCCCCATTGGGGCGCCTCGGTCGACGCGTTCCTGGATGAAGAAGGTATCCGCGAAGCCGCAAAGACAGAAGCCGTCACACGCGTTGTCGCCTGGCAACTCACTCAAGAGATGGAACGCCAAGGCATGACGAAGGCTGTCCTGGCCGAGAGAATGCACACTAGTCGCGCCCAAGTGGATCGTATCCTGAAAGCCAAGGGCAACATCACAATCGAAACCCTCCAGCGCGCCGCTGCGCTTGTCGGCCGCGAATTGCGGCTTGAGTTGGTCTAAACGCGTGGCCCTGCCTTGGCTGTATTTTTCTAAGGCCGCTCCCCCAGCAGCAACTGGGGCAGGTCGCCCAACCCCGCCCCGGCTTCGCGCATGAACAGGCGACGCAAGCCCGGCATACGGTTGACGGCGGCGAGGCCGAGGTCCCGAGCGATGCGGAGCGGGGGGGCGTCGTTGGAGAAGAGGCGCGTCAAGAGATCGGTCGCCATGGCGAGGCCGGCGCCGTCGAAGCGGCGCCAGCGGGCGTAGCGGTCCAACACCATCTCGGAGCCAATGTCTTCGCCAATCCGGGCGGCGTCGATCAGCACCTGCGCCAGCGCGCCGACGTCTTTCAGGCCGAGGTTCAAGCCCTGGCCGGCGATAGGGTGGATGACGTGGGCCGCGTCGCCGATTAGGGCGGTCCTGGCGCCGGTCATCCGGTCGGCGACCTGGAGACGGAGGGGATAGGCGATCCGCGGTCCGATCAGGCGCGGTCGCCCCAGCATCTCGCCGAAGCGGCGCGCCAGATGCGCCTCGAAGGCCTGAGGTGAGGCGGCGATCAGGGCGTCCGCGCGCGGGGCCAGATCGGTCAAGACCAGGCTGGCGCGATACTCGGCCGACGCATCGCCGACCAGGGGCAGGATGGCCAGCGGCCCGCCCGGCAGGAAGTGCTGGTGCGCGACGCCGCCGTGGGGCTGCTCCAGCGCGAGCGTCGCCACCACGCCGGCTTGGCGGTAGGCCCAGCCCTGCACCCCGATACCCGCGGCGCTCCGTACCCGGGACGCGCGGCCGTCGGCCCCGACCACCACGGCGGCGCGCAAGGCGCGGCCGTCGGTCAGTGTTACGGTCGCACCCGTGGGATCGGGCGATACGGCGTCTACGGCGCCGACGATGGTCGCAACGTCGGTTTTGCTCAAGGCCCCGTTCAGGGCCGCGCGGATATGGCGGTTCTCCAGCACCCAGCCTAGGGGTTCGCCGCCGGTCTCCGCTGCAACCTCGTCGACGTCGAAATGCAGAAAGGCCGGCCAGGGCGCGCCGCGACTGGCGCCGGGCGCCGGGCCGTCGGTGATGAGGATATCTGTGATCGGCTGAGCCAGGTCGCTCAGGCCCTCGCCGACGCCAAGGGCGCGCCACTGGCGGAAGTTGGCGAAGGCGACGGCTGAGGTGCGCCCATCGAACGCGGGGTCGACGCGGGTTTCCGGCGGCGTCCGATCGACGACAGCGACGCGCAGCCCCGCCTGCACGAGCGCCAGGGCCAAGGTGGCGCCGGCCATGCCGCCGCCCGCGATCGTCACATCGAAGTCGTTAGCCGCGCGATCCATGACGCCTTTTCCTACGACGCCGCCTCAAGGTCCAGGGCTAGCGTCAGCGCTCCAGCGTCCAGCGATAGAGTCTTCCGTCGCTGTAAACGCCCCTTAACCTTCCCGCGCCACAAGGGACGCTGGATCGAAACGAGACGTCATCATGGCGAATGCCGCGGCCCGGCCGAAACCGAAGCTGACAACGGTGATTGCGACCGGCCTGCGCGATATGTGGGAGGCGGGCGTTGCCTTGCGCCTGCGCGGCGCCGTTTGCTCTGTGTCTGGCGCGATCGTCATGGCTAGTTTGGCCACCTATAGCGCCGCGGATCCCAGCTGGGACGTCGCCGCCTCCACCGCCGATCATAACGCCATGGGCGCCATGGGGGCCGACATCGCCGACGTCGCGCTGCAGTCCATGGGTCTGGCGGCTTGGATCGGGGCCTTACTGATGGTTGCGGCCGGCGTGCGCCGCGCCGGGGCGGCCGACCCTCACAGCGAGCGGTTGGACCAGCGCTTACGCGGCGCAGTTGCGGCCTGCGGCGTGTTGATTCTCGCGGCGGTCCTTGCGGCGCCCCTGCCGCCGGCCAGCTGGCCGCTCGCGAGCGGACTGGGCGGCTGGTTGGGCGAGATGCTTCTAAGCGCGCTGGCGAACCTGATCGGCCGGACCGATCTGCCCGCGCCGCGGATTGTCGCCGCGACGCTGCTGGCTCCCGCCTGCCTCTGGGCGCTGGCCTACGGCGCCGGCCTACGCTGGGGCGATGTCCAGGATTTCGCCGCCTGGCTGATCGGACGCGGGGCCGCCAGCGCCAAGGCCCAGACGGCCAAGCCGGCCCGGTCCGGCGTCGCCGTCGCCAGCCGACGCACGGCCACGGACGAGGCGTTGGAGACAGACGGTCCGTCGGGCGTCGTGGCAGCCAAGCCCGGCCGCCCCGCCAAGCCCGCACGGGGCTCGCCCCGGACCGCCAAGCCCAATCCGCTCGACATGATCGATGGCGCCGACGGCGGTGTCCTTCCGCTTGCCGTCGCTCTGGACGACCCGCCGTTCGATCCCGACGAGCCTGTCTCGGTCGAAGACGACGAAATCGACGCCTTCCCGCAAAACCAGCACCGCCGTCAGGCGCCGCCCGTTGTTCAGACCCAGGTTCGCGGCGGGACAAAGGGCGCCAAGCTTTCCGACCGGGAACTGCGCGAGAACCAAAAGGCGTTCGACTTCGCGGCCGAAGGCGGGTTCCGCTTGCCCGAACTGGCCATGCTCACCAAGCCGAAGCCACGCGCCTCGACCATCGACGAAGAGGCGCTGGTCCAAAACGCGCGGCTGCTGGAGACGGTGCTGGCCGAGTTCGGCGTCCGGGGCAAGATCGACCAGATTCGCCCAGGCCCCGTCGTCACCCTTTACGAACTCGTCCCCGCGGCCGGGGTGAAAAGCTCCCGCGTCATCTCGCTGTCGGACGATATCGCCCGCTCGATGAGCGCCAGGGCCTGCCGCGTGTCCGTGGTCCAGGGCCGTAACGCCATCGGTATCGAGTTGCCCAACGCCAGCCGCGAGACCGTCTATCTGCGCGACCTCCTGTCGTCTGCGGACTATGAGAAGTCCTCGGCCAACCTTCCTATGGCGCTCGGCGAGACCATAGGCGGCGACCCCTATTTCGCCGACCTCAGCAAGATGCCTCACCTGTTGATCGCGGGCACCACGGGGTCGGGCAAGTCGGTCGGGGTCAACGCCATGATCCTGTCGATCCTCTATCGCCTAAGCCCCGAGCAGTGCCGCTTCATCATGATCGACCCTAAGATGCTGGAGCTGTCGGTCTATGACGGCATCCCGCATCTTCTGGCGCCGGTCGTGACCGACCCCAAGAAGGCCATTGTCGCGCTGAAGTGGACGGTGCGGGAGATGGAGAACCGCTATCGTTTGATGTCCAAGATCGGCGTGCGCAATGTCGGCTCCTACAACGAAAAGGCCCGCGAGGCGGCGGCGCGGGGCGAACACTTCGAGCGCACCGTGCAGACCGGCTTCGACGACTCAGGCCGGCCGATCTATGAGTCGGAAACGCTGAACCCAGAGCCCATGCCCTATCTGGTGGTGGTGATCGACGAGGTCGCCGATCTGATGATGGTCGCCGGCAAGGACATCGAAGGCGCGGTTCAGCGCCTGGCCCAGATGGCGCGCGCGGCCGGCATCCACCTGATCATGGCCACCCAGCGCCCCTCGGTCGATGTGATCACCGGCACCATCAAGGCCAACTTCCCGACCCGGATCAGCTTCCAGGTCACCTCCAAAATCGACGCCCGCACCATCCTCGGCGAACAGGGCGCCGAGCAGCTGCTGGGTCAGGGCGACATGCTGTACATGGCTGGCGGCGGGCGTGTGACCCGCCTGCACGGCCCCTTCGTTTCGGATCAGGAGGTCGAGGCCGTCGCCCGATTCCTGCGCGATCAGGGAACGCCCAACTATCTGGAAGAGGTCACGGCCGCGCCGCCGGACGAGGAGGATGGCGAAGGCGGCGGCTATGGCGGGGACGAGAGCGCGGGCGGTAACGATCTGTACGACCAGGCCGTGGCGGTGGTCACCCGGGACAAGAAGGCCTCGACCTCCTATGTCCAGCGCCGGCTGCAGATCGGCTACAACCGGGCGGCCTCGCTGATCGAGCGCATGGAGCGGGAGGGGGTCGTCAGTCCCGCCAACCACGCCGGCAAGCGCGAAATCCTGGCCCCTCCGCCGCCGCCGATGTAGTCTCGCCCAATTGTTATCGCCATCGTCGCGCCGCGGTCTTGCGTTTGAATCGCGAATGCGTCGGCGTTGCGCCGACTCGTGGAGTTTAGTCGATGTCCCTTCCTTCCCTGCGCGCCCTGGCCGTGTGCGTGGCCTTGGCGGCCGCCAGCCTTAGCGCGGGACTGCCTGCGCCAGCCATCGCCGCCTCGGCGTCGCTCTCACCCGCAGACCAGGCGCTCGTCGATAAGGCGACGGCCTATCTTCAAGGCTTGAAGAGCGTGACGGGCCGCTTCACCCAGATCAGCTCCAATGGGTCTACCTCGACCGGCGTCTTCTACATGCAGCGGCCGGGCAAGGCTCGGTTCCAGTACGATCCGCCCGCTCAGATGGTCGTGGTCTCGGACGGCTATAATGTCTCCGTGGTCGACGACAGGCTAAAGACCCACGATCAATATCCCCTCGGCCGCACGCCGCTGGTCATCCTCCTGGCCCGCCAGGTTCGCCTGGATCGAGGCGGCGCAGTTGTGACCCAGGTGGACCAGACCGCCGACGGCTTCTCCATCACCGCCCGCGATGGACGCAAGGCCGCCGCCGGCCGGATTACGCTCAACTTCAGCAACGACCCCATCGCGCTCCGCGGCTGGAGCGTGATCGACGCCCAAGGCCGGGAAACCAAGGTAACGCTGGGCGCCCTGACGTCTGTCAGCGATCTCGATCCCAACCTGTTCGCGATCCAGGACGACCGCGCGCGCTCGGGCCGGCCCTAGGGGGTTCGTGACGAATTTGCAACGCGCAAGCAGAAGTTATTTTTGGCTTGCGGCTTTAATCTCGTCGTGGCATATTAATCACGCCCCGAGTTGAAGCGCACTTGCTTCGGCTCCGCTCCTGTCGGACACATCCCCTGCCGGCAGGGGCTTGAAATATCCCCTAACCCGGCTGCTCCCCCTGCAGCCGGGTTTTTTTTCGTGTGCGGCCTCGGCGGCCCGGGCCTGGAAGGATTCGATTTGCGTTTGCGCGTCGTCACCTGGAACATCAATTCCGTTCGCCTGCGCCAGGATCAGGTGGCGCGGTTCGTCGCTGAGACGGGCGCCGACGTGGTTTGCTTGCAGGAGACCAAGTGTCGGGAAGGGGAGTTTCCCGTCCAAGCCTTCGTCGACATGGGCCTGCCGCATCTGAAGATCAAAGGCCAGAAGGGCTGGCACGGCGTCGCCATCGCGTCGCGCTTGCCCATCGAAGACGCCGCCCCGCTGGACGTCTGCCGCGAAGGCCATGCGCGTTGCGTCTCGGGCGTCGTCGCCGGCGTCGAGGTGCACAACGTCTACATCCCGGCGGGCGGCGACATGCCCGACCGGACGGCGAACCCCAAGTTCGACCACAAGCTCGACTTTTACGAGAAGCTCAGCGCCGCCATGGCGCTCCGCGATCCCACGGCGCCGCTGCTGCTCGTGGGCGATCTGAATGTCGCGCCCGGCGAGCACGATGTCTGGAACCACCGGCATATGCTGAAAATCGTCAGCCATACGCCGGTCGAGATCGAGGCGATGGCGAACCTTCACGCCTCGCTCGGCTTCGTCGACCTGGTGCGCGCCGCCATCCCCGAGCCCCAAAAGCTATTCTCCTGGTGGAGCTACCGCGCCGCAGACTTCCGCGCCTCCAACCGCGGCCTGCGGCTGGATCACCTGCTGGCCTCGCCGGGTCTCGCGGCGGCGGGTCCCTTTGCGGCGAGGGTGCACGACGATGTGCGCGAATGGGAGCGACCGTCGGACCACGCGCCGGTGTCGGTGGACTTGGAGGTTTAGCGCCCCTTACTTGGTGACGATCGGCCGCTCCATTGGCGCCAGCTTGGCCAGAAGCTGGTTCTGGGCGCCGAACGGCACCTGCTCCTTGTCCATGGAGAGTTGCAGGTCTTCGGCCAGGGCGTTGAAATCCTTGTCTTCCAAGTTCATGCCGGCGTGGGCGTCCTTCATGTCCCGGCCGCCATAAACGCAGGGGCCGCCGGTCAGGTAGCAGACCTGTTGCACAAGAAGGATTTTGAGCCGTGGCAGGTTGGCGCCCTGGAACTTGGCCATGATGCGGGGGTCGGTCGTCACGCGGACGATAAAATCGTCCATCACGCGCTGGATGCCGGCCTGTTCATGGAAGGCCTTGTATACGCCGTCGCCTGCAATCGGCGTGGCGCCGGCGTTGGCGGCTTCTGAGGGCGACGCCTTGGCCGGGGCGTCCATCGGCGCCGCATCTTGCGCAGAGGCCGAACTGGCCGCCAACGCGAGCACGGCGCAGGTCGCGGCGATGCGGTGGGCGCGGAAAAGCTTTTGCATGGTCATGATCCCTTTCAAGGTCGCGATCAGAAGCCGGCTTGCAGCGAGACCAGGAACCCGTTCTGGTTCTTGAACGTCGCGATATCGCCGAGGTTGGTGTAGGCGGCGGTGACGGACACGTGCTTGTCGATGGCGTAGGCCGCAAAGGCGTCCCACCAGTCGTCTTCCCTGGCGAAGCCCAGATTGTCGGGCTTGGTTCGGTACTCGCCGCCCACCACGAGATGCTTGGTCAGGAGATAGCCCAGGGAGCCTTCGAACTCCGGCGAATAGGAATTGTTCTTGTCGCCGCCGAAGCCCAGCAGGCCGGTCTGATTGGCCTTGGTCAGGCGCAGGGTGGCGTCGACGACCACGCTCTGCGCCAAGAACAGCTTTGTGGCCGAGACATAATAGTCCGTACCCTGAGCGCTCTTGCCGCCGACGGCGTGGATGATCGCATCCTTGTCGTTGACCTTGTACTGAACGCCCGCCGCGATCTGGGGCAGCCAGGTGTCTTGGTCGTAGACGAGGTCGCCGATCAGGCGGACCTTGGCGCCATAGACGTCCTGATCGAAGGTGAAGTTGCGGCCAAGGCCGAGCTTGGCGCCCGTCGCGCCCGTATCGAATTCCTCGCGCGTATAGGAGATCTCGACACGGTTGAAGAGGCCGACCGAGGCGCCGAAGTCCTGAAGGCTGTAGTTGTTGACGCCGACATAGGTTTCGTGGGCGTTGCCGCCGATCCCGTCGCCCGTCTCGTAACCGGAAATGGTCGCCCAACTGGCCAGGCCGCCGCCGGACGATCCCTCGATCGTGCTGATGCCCTGGGTGAGCAACAGTTTGCCGCTATCCAGCAACCCCTGGGCGTGCGCCTGGGCGACGACCCCGAGCGAAAGAGCTGACATTGCAGCGATACAGGTGAATTTGAACCCTCGCATGGCGGCGCCCCCGTTGGACGGTAAGCCCGCCCCTGTTCGGCCAGGCCAAATGGCCTAGCTCAACGCCAAGCTACGGCAGGTCCCGTTTCCGGGATGCAAACGCGGTAAAAGATTGCGGCGACGGCGCGGCGATATGGAGGCGCTAAGCGGACGCAGGGGCGGCTCGGCCATGCCGCGCGGGCATAGAACACCGCTGGAGCGCTGGCTAAGGACCTAAAGCGCCAACCTATACCCGCCCGCGTCGGTCAGCAGCAGGCGTGAGAGGCTTGGATCGGGCTCGATCTTTTGGCGCAGGCGGTAGATGTGGGTTTCCAGCGTATGGGTGGTGACGCCGGCGTTATAGCCCCAGACCTGGGTCAACAGCTCCTCTCGCGCGACGGGCTTGTCGCCGGCGCGGTAGAGGTATTTCAAGATATTGGTCTCCTTCTCCGTCAGCCGGATCTTATGCTGGCGTTCGTCGATCAGGAGTTTTTGAGCGGGACGGAATTCGTAAGGCCCGACCCGGAAGACGGCGGCTTCGGACTGCTCGTGGCTGCGCAATTGGGCGCGGATGCGCGCCAACAGCACCGCGAATTTGAACGGCTTGGCGACATAGTCGTCGGCGCCGGCCTCCAGACCCTGGATGGTGTCCGCGTCTGTCGCAGCCGCCGTCAGCATGATGACTGGCGCGCCGACTCCCTGGTCTCGCATCGCGGCACAGGCGTCGCGACCGTCCATATCGGGCAGATCGACGTCGAGCAGGATCAGATCGGGTCGCTCGGTCAACGCCGCCGCGATCCCGGCCTGGGCGGTCGACGCCTGTATCGCCTGGAAGTCCTCTTCCAACCCGATCTGTTCGGCGAGTGCGCCGCGCAGATCCTCGTCGTCGTCGACGATCAAAATCGTTTTCTGCTGAGCCATGAGGGGGATATGCCGCGCAAATGCTTCTGGCGCAATTTCAGATATGGTCGAGACCGCCAATCACGGCGCTCGCCTCGGAGACGGTGGATCGTGATTACAGACCCTTCGCGTCGTCGCGGCTTGCGTGCGGTCGCCTATAGCGATGGGCGCTTTCGCTTTGCGGAGCGAGAGGTGCGGTGTGCGCTGGGCCGCAGCGGCGTGATCGCGGCCGAGCTCAAGCGGGAGGGGGACGGCGCCTCGCCGCTCGGCGTCTGGCCGCTTCAGCGCGTGCTCTACCGCCCCGACCGGGGGTCTGCGCCCATTACGGGGCTACCGGTCGCCGCGATCCTTGAAGACGATGGCTGGTGCGATGCGCCGGGCGACCCCGCCTATAATCGCCCCGTGCGCCTGCCGTACCCCGCGAGCTGCGAACGGATGTGGCGGGACGACGACGTTTACGACATCGTTTGCGTCTTAGGTCACAACGATCCGCCCCAAGCGGGGCTGGGTTCGGCGATCTTTCTGCATTGCGCGCGGTCCAATTACGGCCCGACCGAGGGCTGCATCGCCTTGGCGAGGGCCGATCTGGAAGCCCTGTTGGCCCTGGCGGAGCCTGGCGCATCCGTGGAAATCGCGGTTTGAACCTTGGGTTATGCGTTAAGGCGACTATGCCCGCAGGACAAACTCCACCGCCGAAGCGGCCAAGAGGACTGCGGACAGGATCGCCAGCAGGGCGTAGGCGAGGGGCCGCCTAGCGCGACGTGTCCGACGTTCCGTCATCCTCGCCAACTCCACATTGAGCGCTCTCGCCGGCCGTCTTAAGGCCTGCACGCGAACAGACCAACCCGAACGCCGGCCAAGGTGAAGAATTTGTAATGTCGATCCGGTCCCGTCCCGGTTACATCGTGCCGCCACAAAAATTTGGAGACGCTCCCAAGATGAAGACCCGACTTTGGTTGACGGTTGCGGCCGGCGTGCTGGCGATTGGTAGTTCGGCCCTGGCGCAGCCTGTGGACGAGGCGCAGGCCTTAGCGAACGGCTCTACCACGGCGCCCCACTACGGACCCTGGGGTTTCGATGTGGGCGGCATGGATCCTGGGATCGCGCCGGGGAACAACTTCTATACCTATGCCGATGGCAAGGCGGTCGCGGCGCTCAAGATTCCTGGCGATCTGACGAGCTGGGGCGCGTTTTCGGTCCTGGCGGAGCTGTCGGAAAACCGGGTCAAGGCGATCGTGGAGCAGGAGGCGGCGACGGCGCCGCTGGCGCCCACCACCTCCGACGCCAAGGTCGGCGCCTTCTTTAAGGCCTTTATGGATCAGGCGCGGGTCGAGCAGCTAGGCGCAAGCCCGCTGAAGCCGGACCTGGACGCCGTGCGCGCGGTGACCTCGCGAGACGAGCTTGCCGCCCTGATGGGTCGGGCGAGCCAGAGCTTCGTCAGCTCGGTTTTCGATGTCGGTATCGAGCCCGATGAGAAGAACCCCGACGTCTATTCGGTCTATCTGTCCCAATCGGGTCTGGTGTTGCCGGATCGGGATTATTACCTGACCGCCCAATTCGCGACGAAAAAGGCGCAGTATCAGGTCTATGTCGCCAAAATGCTGGGCCTCGCCGGATGGTCCGATCCGCAAGGGGCCGCCAAGGCCATCGTCGATCTGGAAACGCAGATCGCGACGGCCAGCTGGGCCCGCGACCAGGAGCGCGATCCGGACAAGACCTATAACCCCACCTCCGTCGCCGCCCTGGCTCAGTCTGCGCCCGGCTTCGCTTGGCGTCCGTTCCTGGATGCGGCCGGCCTGACAGGCGTCGATCGCGTTATTGTGTCCGAAAACACAGCCTTCCCAAAGCTCGCCGCCATCTATGCCGCCACGCCGCTGGAGACGCTGAAGGCCTGGGAAGCGTTCCACATCGTCGATAGCGCCGCGCCCTTTCTGCCTGACGCCTTCGTCCAGGCGCGGTTCGAGTTCCGCAATCACACCCTCTCGGGCCAGCCCGAGATCGCGCCCCGCTGGAAACGCGGCGTCAGCATCGTCAGCAGTGGAATGGGCGAGGCGATCGGCAAGGTCTATGTCGAGCGCTACTTCCCGCCCGCATCCAAGGCCAAAATGGTGGAGCTGACGTCTGAGCTGAAGGCCGCCTTCCACGCGCGCATCGAAAAGCTGTCGTGGATGAGCCCCGCCACCAAGGTGCAGGCGCTGAAGAAGCTGGCCAACTACACCATCCGTATCGGCTACCCCGACACATGGCGCGACTATTCGGCCTTGGCGATCCGCGCCGACGATCTGTACGGGGATGAACAACGCAGCCAGGCCTTTGAATGGGCGCGCGAAGTCAAGCGGCTGCAAAAGCCCGTGGACAAGGCCGAGTGGGAGATGACGCCTCAGACCGTCAACGCCTATAACATGCCGGTATTCAACGAGGTGGTGTTCCCCGCCGCCATTCTGCAGCCGCCCTTTTTCGATCCCCACGCCGACCCCGCGATCAATTACGGCGGCATCGGCGGCGTGATCGGCCATGAGATGACCCATGGCTTTGACGACGAGGGGAGAAAATTCGACGCCAACGGCCACTTGAGCGACTGGTGGACACCGGAGGACGCGAAGCGGTTCGAGGCGCTGGCCAAGCGGCTGGGCGCGCAGTACTCGACCTACTCGCCCGTTCCCGGCGCCCATGTAAACGGCCAGCTCACCATGGGTGAGAATATCGCCGATCTGGGCGGCCTAAATCTGGCGCTGGACGCCTATCACGCCTCGCTGCATGGCAAGCCGGCGCCGGTGATCGCCGGCCTGACGGGCGACCAGCGCGTGTTCCTAGGCTGGGCCCAGGTCTGGATCAGCAAGAGTCGCGAAGATACCTTGCGCCAACGCGTCGTCACCGATCCCCATTCCCCCGATGTGTTCCGGGTCAACGGCGTCGTGCGCAATATCGACGCCTGGTACAAGGCCTTCCATGTCGTTCCCGGTCAGGCGCTTTACCTGACGCCGGAAGAGCGCGTGCATATCTGGTAGGTTTGGGAGCGCATCAGACCTGGCGTGGCCGGCGTCGCGGCGTCGGCCCAGCCGGGCGGAAAGGGCGCGCCTCCGATTTGCAATTTTGACGTAAACGTCAACTTTTCCAACGCCAGGGCCAAAAAAGATGAAGCCCGCCGCGGGGGATATCGCGGCGGGCTCTGCCATCTTGCGAAAGGCGGGGCGTTTCCTCCCCGAAACGCCGGAAGGTTCAGACGTCTTCGCGTCCGTTTCCCTCACAGGCGGGAGAAAACGTCAAAAGTTGCGGCGTGTCAACGCACCTGATGGGCGTGGGCGCCAAAATCGCTCCAAAAACCGCACAACGATCCGTGATTTTTGCCGTACGCGTCAAAAGTGGTGCCTGGGCATTGTTTTTCAGTCCAAAATTACGCCGCGAAACTGTTTTCACTCCGTCCAAAGGGCGCACCGAACTTTGTCGCAAACTTTACGATAGGTTAACGGCGCGCGCGCCATGCTCCCGAACTGAAGCTGCAAGTCCTTGCGGCGTAAGGCGTTCTCTCAATGCGTAACCTGATCGCGGCGGTCGAACGAATCGATCCCCTGACCGTCTCGGGCCGTGTGGCTGCGGTCAGCGGGCTTTTGATCGAGTGCCGCGGCGGCCTGACCCGCCTGTCGATCGGCGCGCGGGCCGAAATCGAGCGGCCTCAGGGCGGTCCCCTTCCGGCGGAGGTGGTCGGCTTCCGCGATACCCGTGCGCTCCTGATGCCGTTTGGCCCGGTGGAGGGTGTCGCGCCGGGCGCAGAGATCAAGATCAGGCCCGAGGGCGCGACGGTGCGCCCAACCTTGGCGTGGCGCGGTCGGATCGTGAACGCTTTCGGCGAGCCTATCGACGGCAAGGGACCGCTGCCCCAAGGGCCGTCTCCCTACTCTCTTCGGGCGTCCCCGCCGCCGGCCCATTCGCGCGGTCGGGTGGGCGAGCGGCTGGATCTGGGCGTTCGGGCCATGGACGTCTTCACCACCTGCTGCCGGGGCCAGCGCCTGGGCGTCTTCGCCGGCTCCGGCGTGGGCAAGTCGGTGCTGCTGTCGATGCTGGCGAGGGAGGCGACCTGCGACGCCGTCGTCGTCGGGCTGATCGGCGAGCGGGGCCGCGAGGTGCGTGAGTTCATTGAGGAGACGCTCGGCGAAGCCGGGCTAAAGCGCGCGATTGTCGTGGTCGCGACCTCCGACGAGCCGGCGCTGACGCGGCGCCAAGCCGCCTATATGACGCTCGCCCTGGCCGAATATCTACGTGACCAGGATCAGGAAGTGCTGTGCATGATGGACAGCGTCACCCGCTTCGCCATGGCCCAGCGCGAGATCGGCCTGGCCGCGGGCGAGCCGCCGACCACCAAGGGCTATACCCCGACCGTCTTCACCGAACTGCCCAAACTTCTGGAGCGCGCCGGCCCTGGCCCCAGACGTCCCGACGGAACGATAGCGGGTCCGATCACCGGCATCTTTACGGTCCTGGTCGATGGCGACGACCATAACGAGCCCATCGCCGACGCGGTGCGGGGGATCTTGGACGGCCACATCGTGATGGAGCGCGCCATCGCAGAGCGCGGCCGATTCCCCGCGATCAATGTGCTGAAATCGATCAGCCGGACCATGCCGGCCTGCCAGTCTCCGCGCGAGCAGGAGATCGTCAAAGGCGCCCGCCAAGTGCTCGCCGCCTACGCCAACATGGAGGAACTGATCAAGATCGGCGCTTATCGGGCGGGCTCGGACCCCGTGATCGACAAGGCGATCCGCCTCAACCCCGAGCTGGAGGCCTTTCTGAGCCAGAAGAAGGACGAGACCACCCGGCTGGATGAGGCCTTCAACCAGATGCAGAAGGTCCTGGGCAAATGAGCTGGATACACTCCTTGATCCGCATGTCGGAACTGGAGGTCGAGACCCTTCAGAAGCGTCTGAAAGAGATCGCCGATCGCCGCGAGGCTATCCTTAAAGGTCTGGAGCGGCTGCAGCAGGAATCCAACGCCGAAGCCGGCCACGCACGGAAGAACGCCGAGGCCAGCTGGTATATGGCCGGCTTTCGCGAGGGCGTGAAACAGCGCCGCGCCAAGCTCGCCGCCGACCTGCGGGCTATCGCTCAGGAAGAACAGGGCGCCCGCGATGCGTTGGCCTTGGCTTTCGAGGAGCAGAAAAAGTACGAGAAGCTGTCTGAAAACGCGCGCCTCGCCGCGGCCAAGACCCTGGCTAAGCGCGAAACGGCTGAGCTTGACGAGCTGGCCCTGCGGCGGGCTGGAAACTGGTGAGCCTAGAGCATGACAGGCGCAGGGGGATACCGGTTCCGCCTGTCATCCCGCTCTGAGCACGTCGATCAGCGCCTCAGGCGCCGACGCTTGGCGGCGCATGGCGTAAATGGGCGTCGCCCCGATATACTTGGCGAGGGCTGAGACTGTCGCGTTCAGGGTCACGGTGGCGCCGTCGGTCTCGCTCACCACCAGGCCTGCGACGGCGACGCCGCGTCCGTTCAGGGCCGCGAGGGCGGTCAGGGCGTGGCTGATGGCGCCGAGATAGGTTCCCGCGACCAATAGGGCAGGGCGGCCGAGCGCTTCGATCCAATCCAACACCAGGCCGTCATCGGCGATCGGGCTCATGACGCCGCCCACGCCCTCGATCAGCACAAGGGCGTCCGGGTCGGCGGCTGCAATCTGGCGCTGCGACCAGGCGACGACGTCCGCCAGGGCCAGGCTCCGGCCCTCCTCAGCGGCGGCCATATCGGGCGACAGAGGGGCGGCGAACCGCCAGGGCGAGCAGGCCGCGATTCCTTGCGGGGTCGGCGCTACGCCTGCAGCGCGCAGCAGGCGTGCGGTGTCGCTCGCCTCGAAGTCGGGATCGTCAACCGGGGCGACGCCGCTAACCACGGGCTTTAGCGCCACCACCCGCCGGCCCGCCTCGCGCGCGGCGTACAGAATGGCGCACGAGATATAGGTCTTGCCGATGTCGGTGCCTGCGCCGGTGACGAAGATCACGTGCACCCGGCCACCTCCAGGTCTTGAGACCCGACAGCGCCGACTTGCAGCAGCGCCTGGACGAGGGCGTCGACATCGGCCTCGTCGTGGGCGGCCGAGAACGCGACGCGCAGGCGGGCGGTTCCCTCCGGTACGGTCGGCGGCCGTATCGCCACGACCAGCATCCCATGCTCGACAAGCGCCGCCGACAAGGCCAAGGCGCGCGTCGCCTCCCCGACGTGGATCGGCACGATGGCGCTTTGCGCCGGCGCCAGCCCAAGCGCCGCCGTGAAGCGACGCGCCAAGGCCAGCGGGCGAGCGCTGCGCTCGGGCTCGGCCTCCAGGATATCGAGCGCCGCAAGCGCGGCGGCGGCGGCGGCGGGCGGAAGGCCGGTGGCGTAGACGAAGGTTCGCGCGCGGCTCTTCAAGAGCTCGATCACGGGCGCCGACGCGCACAGATAGCCGCCGAATCCGCCGAGCGCTTTGGAGAGGGTGCCAAGCTCCAGCGGCGCAGCTGCGTCCGGCGTCACGACGCCCAGACCGTGGGCGTCGTCCACCAAGGTCCAGGCGTCGTAGCTTTCAGCGATGGCTAAAAGCGCGGACAGCGGCGCGCGGTCGCCGTCCATGCTGAACACGCGCTCGGTCAGCACCAGGGCGCGGGCGGCGGTGTGGCGTTCGGCGGCTAGAAGGCTGGCCAGCTCGTCCATGTCGTTGTGGGCGAAGGTGAGGATGCGGGCGCCGGAAAGCCGCGCCCCCGACACCATGCAGGCATGGGACAGCTCGTCGAGCAGCACGAGATCGGCAGGCCCGACCAGCGCCGGGATGACGCCGATATTGGCCAGATAGCCGCTGCCGAACACCAGCGCGGCGTCCGTCCCCTTGAAACGCGCCAGCCTGTGTTCCAGGCGCCCCAGCAGCGGATGGTCGCCCGTCACAAGCCGCGACGCCCCCGCGCCGGCGCCGTACTGCTCCACAGCGGCGATCGCGGCGGCCTTAACCCGCGGGTCTTGGGCCAAGCCAAGATAGTCGTTGCACGAGAAAGAGATCAGCGTCCGGTCGCCGCGCTGGACATGGGCGGGCGAGATGCGGGCGGTGGGGGTCAGGCGGCGGCGCAGATGACGAGCGTCAAGCGTCGCGAGCTTCGCCTCCGCAAAGGCGTCCAGACTATGCATCCGCCCCTTTCGACCGTTCCGTTCGCCCGCTTACGACGGTGTCGCGGTCGTCGCGATCGGCTTTGACGTCTCTGGTTCGACGGCCTTGACGGGCTGAGCGCCGTTGGCGCCCTCGCCGGCTGCGACTTGGGGCGCTTTGGCTGCGGGCTCGACGATTTTCGACGTCGCCGATGTCGGCGGTGACGCCGACGCCGCGCCAGAGGCCTTGACGTCCGCCATCAGAGGCTTGGCGTCTGCAGGCGCCGGAGAGGCGGTCGCGACGGTGAAGGGGGTATGCACGCGTCCGGCGTCGGCGGTAGCGGTCGTCCCAAGGTCGGACGCCGAGCGCTGCGGCTCCGCCCTGAACATGTGCGGCGCACCGGCCCGGCCGGTGAAGCGGTAGAAGATGTGTTCGCCGATCTGGGCGACCTTGGCCAGGCTGCCGGCCCATCCAGCCCCCGCTGTTGCGGCTTGAAAGTGGGTCGCAGACCCGACCTCGGCCATGACCGCGCCGCTCAGCGCCCGATTGGCCACGGCCATCGACCGCCGCCAGGCCGCTGCGTCCAAAGGCTCGCGCATGGCGCCGTTGCAAGCGAAGCTGAACTGGCAGTCGTCGCCGACGTGTTGGAACACCACACCGCAAATCGTCTTGGGGAAGGCAGGGTGACGAACGCGATTGAGAACCACCTGGGCCACCGCCGCCTGACCGGCCGTGCTTTCGCCCCGCGCCTCATAATAGACGGCTTGAGCCAGGCACTTGGTATCGCGCGCGTGATCCTGAGGCCCCGCTTGGGCCGTTTCGAAGTGGAACGGCTGTACGACGGAGCGCGTTAAGGAGAGCGCGAGGCTGAATCGATCGCGCAGGGAAACGGCCTGGGACGTGGCGTCGCCGGGGCCGCTTATGGATTGTGGGAGCTGGCCTGTAACGGCTTGCGGTCCGCTCGAGACCGGAGCTGGAACCTGAACGCTGTCGGCTTGCGCCAGCAGAGGCTTAGAAACCGCCTCGCGGGCCACGCCGCCAGCGACATACGCGCCCCCTATGGCTGCGCCGATCAACGCGCCACACGCCAAGGAAACGACCAGCGCACGCGCATCGCCGGCGCGCGGCTCAAAAGTAATAGACAACGCTTTCTTGTCCTCTTCGGCGAGGGCTTAAGCCCCCCGACAGCGCGCCTGGATGAGGTGTTTACCTAGGCGGCGATTCGTTCGATTTAACGATAGATTAATCGACTGTGGCACCGTAAAGCCGCCAATTGTGGCTAAATTGTGTCGTCTGCTATTTTGGGGCGGCTAACAACCAACTAGCATTAAGGGGTGGCGGGCTAAAGACACACTGTCCGCGGCGAAATGGACCAGGGAACAAACGCGACTGGACGTGGTGACTTTGGCCGGTCAAAAGGGCGTTCGACCAACTGCGTGTTCGATCGCCGCCCAGCGGACCCTTTTAGATGCGTAAATCTCTCGTCGCCGCCGTTGCGCTGGCGCCCTTGTGTTTCGCGGTAAGCCAGAACCCGGCTGCCGCGCAGGTAACTATTTCGAACGGGGTGAGCACGCCGCTCGCCACGGCCACCGCCAATAACGGCGCTGCAGACGATATTGATCTGACAGGGTCGGTGACTCTGAAAACCGCGACGTCGGGCGTCACCGCCACGACAGGCGTGCCCACGACCGTCGGGGTGACCATCAATTCAAACAACGCTCTGACCAATTCGGGGACGATCAGCCTCACCGCAATCAATCAGAGCACCTCGGCCGGCGTCTACGCCACCGAAGGCACGAGCATCGTCAATACCGGCACGATCACCAACAGCGAAAACTACACCGCGTCGGATACCGTGAACGGCGACGGCATCGTGGAAGCCCCCTTCGCCGACCCGAGCAATACCGGCCTGATCGACGGGTCGCTGTATCAGCGCTATGGCGTTTTGGTCGCTGGAACCGGCCTTAGCAGTACCTTGACCAATACCGGTACAATCACGGTTCAGGGCAACGACTCGTTCGGCCTCGCCATCGAGGGGCAGATTCAGGGCGGCATCGCCCAAGCCGGCACCATTACCGTGACCGGGGACAACGATGTCGGTTTGTATACCTCGACCGCCGGCATCGTGTCCGGAGGCGCCAGCGCTAATGCGTCGACCAACACGACCGTTCCGAACGGGATTTCGATTACCGGCGCCATCACGTCCACGGGCCAGAACTCCAGCGCCGTGTCTATCAACGGCGCCGTCAGCGGCGCCATCACCGTCTATTCGTCGATTACGTCGACGGCGTTTTCGACAACGACGCGTAGCACCGGCGACAACGAACTCTACAAGATCGAAAACACACCCGCGGACGTGCAGCAGTCCGCCGCCGCCATGATTGTGGGCGGCAGCGTTTCCCAAGGCATCTTGATCGGCGCGCCGCCGGTCAGCACCACCACATCCACCGCCGATACGGTGGATCTGGACGGCGACGGCATCTCCGACGTCGACGAGGGTACGGGCGCGATCAACATCTATGGCAGCGCGCCAGGCCTTCTGATCGGCAGCACGTCAAACCCGATCGTCATCGGCAACGTCTCAAACAATGGGAATGCCGACACCGAAGGCTCGGCCTTTGGGACGAACCCGAACGACTACGGCCTGATCGTTCGGGGCAGCATCAACGCCTTTGGCACCTATGACGGCGTCACCGCTACGGCCTTGCAGATCGGCGGTTCGATTACGACCACGAACTATCAAGGCGTCACGACGACGTCCAATTCCCAGGCCGTAAACCTCAGCGGCGGCGTGCGGATTGTGGGGAGCGTCAACGCCAGTTCGTATGACGCGAACGCGACGGCGATCAATATCGGCGTGGGCGCCACCGTGCCGACGATTCTGAATCAGGACTTCATCGACGCGACGATCGCCCATTCGACCCTGGCCCTGACCACGCCGCTGCTGTCGACCTACGCCTCGACGTCGGAGCCGACGTCGACCGCCTACGCTATCCTGATCGGCGCGGGCGCCAACGTCGGCGCCATCAACAACGTCGGCACCATCTCGGCCGCCGCTCAAGGGGATAACGCCTCGGCCGTCGCGATCCGCGACCTCAGCGGCACGGTGACAAATGTCATCAACCAGGGTGTGATCGAATCCCAAATCGCCGCGGGCGTCACCGGCGATCCGACCACGGGCAGCGTCGTCGCGCTGGATTTGAGCGCCAACACCACGGGTGTGACCCTCACCCAGACGGTCAACGACAACCCGGTCAACATCTACGTCTCGACGACCACGAGTTCGTCGGGCACCACGACCACAACGGCGGCGACCTCGGGCACTGTGCTCGGCAGCACGGTGACCAAGACGACGACCACGTCTTCGACCATCACCACCACCGTCACCACCACCGCGGCGGGCGTCACCACTACCGCCGCCTCCACAACCCCCACCACGCCGGAGATCATCGGCGATGTGCTGCTGGGGTCGGGCGCAAACACGGTCCAACTTCTGGGCGGCAGCATGGCCGGCGCTCTGGACCTCGGCGGCTCGGGGATGCCCAACGCGCAAGCGACGTTCAACGTCTCAGGCGCCGAATATGAGGGGCGCTTGACCTATGAGGGTAATGCGCTGGCCCTTTCGGTCAACGGCGCAAACATCACCACCTCGACCGGTGCGGGCACGAGCACAACGGCGGCGACCGCGGCCACTCTGGTCGATACGAGCACCAGCCAGCTCAACCTGTCGAGCTTCAAACTCGGCACATCCGGCGTCAGCACTGGGACGATGTACTTCGCCGTCAACCCAGCGGCGTCGGGTTCGACGCCTCAGGCGACGTTCCTCAAGGTCAACGGTACAGCGACGATCGGGGCTGGCGGGCAGATCGGTATCGATCTGTTGTCAGCGGCCCCGACCAGCCAGACCTACACCTTGATCTCAGCCAATTCGCTGGTGCTGACCGGCGCGCCGTCTGGCGCCGCTCTGTTGGTCGACGTGCCCTATCTGGTCAACGGCAGTCTTTCGACAAACCCGACCGCAGGCACAGTCAGCGTCACCCTGATCGACAAGACCGCTCAGCAGCTGGGCTTAAATCTCGGGCAGTCCCAGGCGTACAACGCCATTCTGACCTCCCTGTCCAACGACCCAGCTATTCAGTCGGCCTTGCTCAGCACCTATAGCAAGTCCAGTTTCCTGGGCGTTTATAACCAGCTTCTGCCCGACTATTCCGGCGGCGTATTCCAACTCGCAGCCGCAGGGTCTGACGCCATCACCCGGGCGACGTCTCGTAGCAACGATATCGAGAACCCCGCCGGCACGCGCGGAGCCTGGGCGGAAGAGTTCGCCTTTGGGGTCAATCGCGCGGCGCTGGGGGCCACCGGATACCGCGGGGATGGCTTCGGCTTTGTCGGTGGGCTTGAGACCGGCGGGGCGGGCTACGGCGCCTTCGGTGTGACGGGATCGTTCCTGACGGGAACGCTGTCCGATCCTCACGCCGCCGGCAACGGCGAGCAGTCGATTTCCGAAGGCGAGTTCGGGACCTATTGGCAGGGCCAGTTCGGCGGCTTCAAGGCGGATGCGCGGGTCGCCGGTGGCTTCGCCCGGTTCTCCGATCAACGGGAACTGTACGAGACGGACAGCACCGGCGCCATCACGCTCGACCGGCAGGCCAACGGCGCTACGAATGGCTGGACGGCGACAGGCCACTTCGCCGGCGCCTACCAGTGGGATATCGGCAAGTGGTTCATTCGGCCGTCGGCGAGCGGAGACTACTTCCGACTCGACGAGGGCGGCTTCACCGAACACGGCGGCGCCAGCACCACCCAGGACCTTGCGGGCACCACCACGCCCGCGGACGGTTTCGATCTGCAGTTGGCCAGCCGGACAGGCTACCAAGCCACCGGGGCGGCGACTTTAACCATTGGGCGGACGATCGGTACGACTTTTGTCTGGCGTCCCCAGCTGGAAGTCGGCTACCGCGACGCCTTCGCCGGAACCGCGGGCGATACAACGGCCCGCTTCGTTCAGGGCGGCTCCCCCTTTACGCTTACGCCGGTCCAGATCACCGGCGGGGGGCCGACCGTACGATTGGGCGCCAAGGCGGATACCGACTTCTACGAGCTTGATTTCGAAGCGGGCGCGGAAGAGCGGAACAACTTCTATCAGGCTGACGTCCGATTCAACATTCGCGTGCTTTTCTAACGCTATGCAGGCAAGCTAGCGGAAAGGCTCTAAAACTCTAAATTTGAGTGGCACGTGCGGCGGAATCGGTATCCACCCGCCTGTCACGCTCCAGGGTCCATAAGAGACCCAAAGATCGACAACCGGGGGGATGGCCGTGTTGGTGCTCGACGATCTGAAGGCCCTGAACAAGGTTCAGCGCAGCGTATTCACCGCTAGCCTGCTCGGCTGGACCCTGGATGCGTTCGACTATTTCCTGCTGACGTTCGTGATTAAGGATGTCGCGGCGGAATTTCACGTCAAGATCCCCGCCGTGGCCTTCGCCGTTACTCTGACGCTGATTGCGCGGCCGTTCGGCGCATTGGCGTTCGGCTGGCTGGCGGACCGGTTCGGCCGCCGCCCTGTTCTGATGATCGATGTCCTGCTCTACGCTGCGCTTGAACTGGCCTCGGCCTTTGCGCCGAGTCTCATTATCTTCTTAGCTTTGCGCCTCGCGTTCGGCTTCGCCATGGGCGGCGAATGGGGCATCGGGGCGTCGTTGGCGCTGGAATCCATTCCGGTGAAGAGCCGGGGCGTCATCTCCGGCTTGCTGCAGGAAGGCTACGCCATGGGCCAGCTATTGGGCGCCTTGGTGTTCTGGTTCGTCTACCCTCACCTTAGTCACCTTATTCCCCACATGCCGGCGTGGCGCATCATGTTCGTGATCGGCGTGCTGCCGGCCTTCCTCGTCTTCTATATCCGCCGCCATGTGCCCGAGAGCCCGATCTGGGAGCAGACGCGGGATGCGCGGAAGGCGGCGGGGGTTAAGCTCGGCCTCTCGGTCTTCACGTCTCTGGGCAAGCACTGGAAGATGGTCATCTACGCCATCCTTCTGATGACGGCGTTCAATTTCTTCAGCCATGGCACCCAGGACGTTTACGCCACCTTCCTGACGGTGCAGCACAAGTTTTCGCCGCCTATGGTGGGAATGCTGACCGCGATCATGAACTGCGGCGCCATTCTTGGCGGGCTGACGTTCGGCATGTGGTCTGAAAAAATTGGACGCCGCCGCGCCATCGCCTTTGCGGCGCTTTTAGCCCTGCCCATCATTCCGCTCTGGGCCTTCGCGGTGACGCCGCTGCTTCTGGGCCTAGGCGGTTTCTTGCTGCAGATTGCAGTTCAGGGCGCCTGGGGCATCGTACCCGTTCATCTGAACGAACTCTCGCCGCAGGACGCCCGCGGCACCTTCCCCGGCGCCGCTTACCAGTTCGGCAATCTGCTCGCCTCGGGCAACCTAGTCTTCCAGACCAAGTTCGCCGAAAGCCACCATAATAACTACGGCCTGGCTCTGGCCCTGGTCGCTGGGACAACGGCGATTGTCCTCGCCGGTCTGGCTTTCTTCGGCCCGGATGCGAAGGGCAAGACGTTTGCGGCGAGCGATGCCTGATGCCGGGAGCGATGCCAGGGTAGACCCGCCCGGTCAGCTCCCCCCGCCCATAAACCTCGGCATCCAGCCTTCGTGGGCTGCGCGCAGATCGTCTAGGTCGAGCGCGAAGAGGTGGCCTTCGTCGCTCGCGACCGACAGCTCGCAGCCGCCGGCCGATCCCAGAACCCGATACGAAACGCCTGCGGCTTCAGCGGCGGCGTCCAGTTGGTCGAGCCGGTCGGTCGGGAGCGCGATCAGATAGCGGGCTTGATCCTCCCCGAACGCCATCCCGACGGCGCCGCCGGGCCCCGGCAGGTCGATATGGGCGCCTACGCCGCTGGCCAGGGTCATGTCCGCCAGGGCGCCGATCAGGCCGCCGTCCGACAGGTCGTGGCAGACCTCGACGACGCCGTCGCGGATCAAACCGCGCACCAGGTCGCCGTTGCGACGCTCGGCTGAGAGATCGACTGGGGGAGGGGCGCCGTCCTCGCGGCCCAGGATTTCGCGCAAGTAAAGGCTGGCGCCCAGCGCGCCCTTGGTCTCGCCTATCAGCACGAGCGTTTGGCCCGTTGTGAGGCCGCCGTATCCAGCGCGGCGGGCGTAATCGGGGATCAGGCCGACCGCGCCAATGGTCGGCGTCGGCGGAATGGCGGCGCCGTTGGTCTCGTTGTAGAGCGAAACGTTGCCGCTCACGACCGGGAAGTCCAGGGCGCGGCAGGCCTCGCCCATGCCGTCGAGCGCGCGCACGATCTGGCCCATGATCTCCGGCCGCTCAGGGCTGCCGAAGTTCAGATTGTCGGTGACAGCGATCGGATCGGCGCCCACCGCCGTCAGGTTGCGCCAGGCCTCGGCCACGGCCTGCTTGCCACCCTCGTAAGCGTCTGCGGCCACGTAGCGCGGCGTGACGTCCGACGTCATGGCCAGCGCCTTGCGCGTGCCGTGCACCCGCACGATCCCGGCGTCGGCGGCCGTGGCGCTATCGGCCAGGGTGTCGGCCATCACATGCCGGTCGTATTGCTCCCAAAGCCAACGCTTCGAGGCCATGTCCGGGCAGCCCACCAGCTTCAGCACCGTCGCGCTCCAGTCGACCGGCGCCTGTACGCTAACGGGATCGATCGACGGCTGGAGCGGCGGCTGGACCCAGGGCCGGTCGTAGTTGGGCGCGTCGTCGGATAGCGGCGCGAGCGGCAGGTCGCAGACGATCTCGCCCTTATGGCGCAGTACGATACGGCCCGTGTCGGTCGTGGCGCCGATCACGGCGGCGTCCAGGCCCCATTTGGCGAAGATGCGATAGGCGTCGGGCTCGCGGCCGGGCTTTAGGATGGCCAGCATCCGCTCCTGGCTTTCCGACAGCATCATCTCATAGGCGCTCATACCGGCTTCGCGTTGGGGCACGGCGTCCAGGTCGAGTTCCACGCCAACGCCGCCCTTGCCCGCCATCTCTACCGACGACGAAGTTAGGCCGGCCGCGCCCATGTCCTGGATCGCCTCTACGGCGCCCGACGCCATCAGCTCCAGCGTCGCTTCGATCAGGAGCTTTTCGGCGAAGGGATCGCCGACCTGGACGGTCGGGCGCTTGTCTTCGCTATCGGCGTCGAACTCGGCGCTGGCCATGGTGGCGCCATGGATGCCGTCGCGCCCGGTCTTGGAGCCGAAATAGACCACGGGCAGGCCCGGCGCCGGCGCGGCCGAGTAGAAGATCTTGTCGGCGTCCGCCAGACCCACGCACATGGCGTTGACCAGGATATTGCCGTCGTATCCGGCGTGAAAATTGGTCTCGCCTCCCACCGTCGGCACGCCCACGCAGTTGCCATAGCCGCCGATGCCCGCGACCACGCCGCTCACCAGCCGCCGGGTCCGCGGATGCTCGGGGCTGCCAAAGCGCAGCGCGTTCAGGAGGGCTATGGGGCGGGCGCCCATGGTGAAGACGTCGCGCATAATGCCGCCGACGCCGGTCGCGGCGCCCTGATAGGGCTCTATGAAGCTCGGGTGGTTATGGCTCTCCATCTTGAAGATGCAGGCTTGCCCGTCGCCGATATCGACGACTCCGGCATTTTCGCCGGGACCGCAGATCACGCGCGGCCCTGTGGTCGGCAGCTTGCGCAGGTGGCGGCGCGACGACTTGTAGGAGCAGTGCTCGCTCCACATCACCGAAAACACGCCGAGCTCGACCGGATTGGGTTCGCGTCCGAGCCGCTCCAGGATCAGGGCGTATTCGTCGGCCTTCAATCCATACTCGACCGCCAGCTCGGCGGTAGTTTTCGTGGCGGCGGTTTTTGGGGCGGACGTCGTCATGGGGGCTGGGTTAGCGGATTTGTATCGGCCTGTCAGCGTCGGGAACGGCTGCGACCCCGCATAGCTTTACCTTTGAGCTATCCTGCTGCGAGGAGCGCCGCCGTGTCCCAGTCCGATCCCCATTCCCATGCCGACCCCCACCCCGATCCAGAGACGCCGCCCAATCCCGAGTTGACGGGACCCGAGCTGACCCCGATGGAGACCTTCTTCGACACCCTCTTCAACCAACACATGGTCTTGCGCCAGCCGCCCGCAGATGCGGCGCCGATTGAGGGCGTGGACGAGCACGGGAAGGACGCTCCGTGAACCGCGTTCGCCTATAACCAGTGGGTTGAGCGCTACTGTTGAGACCCCGTCCCCCATCAAAGCGGGAAGGGGTCTTTGGATTAGACAGGCCTCAAGTGGCGCGGCTTGCCGAGCGGCGTCTTCCGCTTTACCGCTGCGGATATTGTCCAGCGTTCGTCCGAGAGCCTCACATGACCCCAACTCGTCGCGACCTTCTCCTCAGCGCCGCGGCGATGGCCGTCGCGCCGGCCTCCGCGGGGGCGCAAGCCGCCGGTGCTCCAGAGACGAGCATTGCGACGACGCCGGCCCAGATCGCCGATCCGCGGCTTCGCGCCGTATTTGACGAGATCGCCCTCGAGCTCCTTAACGAACAACCAGAGGAAGCGACCTTCCTGGGCGTCGACCAGGGTCCGCGGGCCGTTCTGAAGACCCGGCTGAACGACCGCTCCTGGGGGGCCGAGCAGCAGGGCGGGGCCGACTGCGCCGCGCGGCTTGCGAAGCTTCGAGCCATAGATCCGGCGACGCTGAACGACCGCGATCGGGTGAATTACGAGACGATCGCCTACGCCCTGGAGCTTGGCGTCGAGGGCGCCAAGTTCAGCTACGGCGACAACGCCCTGGCGCAAGCGATGGGCGAGAGCGCCGGCCCCTATGTCGTCAATCAGCAGTCGGGCGACTTCAACACCGTGCCACAGTTGCTGGCCTCCCAGCACAGCATCGAGACGCAGGCCGACGCCGAGGCCTATCTGGATCGCCTGAGCGCCTTCGCCGTGGCGCTCGACCAGGAGACGGCGCGGGTGAAGCGCGACGCCGCCCAGGGCGTGATCGCGCCGGACTTCATTTTGGACACCTCGCTCGGCCAGATGCGCCCGTTCCTGGCGACGCCCATCGCGAGCTCAGGCTTGGTCACGTCCGTCGCGGATCGGGCCAAGGCGAAAGGGTTGGCGGGCGACTACGCCGGCCGCGCCTTCAAGCTGGTCGAAGCCGATGTCTACCCCGCCTTGCAACGTCAGATCGACGCCGTCGCCGCGCTGCGCCCAAAGGCTGGCCACGACGCCGGTGTCTGGCGCCTACCCGATGGCGAGGCCTACTATGCCTGGCTTTTGAAGGTCGGCACCTCGACGCCGCTGACGGCCGACGAAATCCATCGCATCGGCCTGGAGCAGGTCGACGCCATTGGTGTGCGGATGGACGGCCTGTTGAAGCGACAAGGCCTGACCCAAGGCTCGGTTGGCGACCGGATCAAGGCGCTGGAAGAAGACCCTAGCCAGCTCTATCCCGACACGCCTGCCGGGCGGGAGGCGCTGATCGCCTATCTGAACGGTCGCGTGGCCGCCGTGCGGGCGCGGTTGCCGCAGGCCTTCAACCTGCGCCTGAAGGCCAATGTGGTGATCAAGCCTGTCCCTAAGGCGATCGAGGCCGGCGCCCCGCTCGGCTACGAAAACGACGGTTCGATCGATGGGTCCAGACCCGCGACCTACTATATCAATCTGCAGGACATGAAGAACTGGCCGCGGATGAGCCTGCCGACCCTCACGTTCCACGAGGCCATTCCGGGCCATGTGTGGCAGGGCGCCTATGTGCTGGAGTCCCGCTCCCTGCCGCTGGTCCGCAGCATCCTGTCCGGCTTCAACGCCTATGTCGAAGGCTGGGCGCTCTACGCCGAGCAGTTGGGCGACGAAATGGGTATGTACGACGACGATCCCCTAGGCCGGCTGGGTTATCTCAACGAACAGCGGTTCAGGGCCTGCAGGCTGGTCGTGGATACCGGTATGCACGCCAAGCGCTGGGGCCGGGAGCAGGCGATCGACTGGCTGGTGAAGGTGACGGGTTATCCGCGGCCGGCGGCCCAGAGCGAGATCGATCGCTATTGCGCCTGGCCAGGTCAGGCCTGCGGCTACAAGATCGGCCACACCGAGATCAACCGGTTGCGCGATCGGGCGAAGGCGAAGCTTGGCCCGCGCTACACCTTACAGGGCTTCGACGACGTGGTGGTCAAGACAGCGGGCGTGCCGCTGACCGTGCTCGATAGCGTGGTGGACCGCTATATTGCGCAGACGTAAGGCGCAGTCCGGCGCGAGATGGACGTCGGGCTCAACCCTTGCTCGCCAGGCGCTCGATCTGACGCTGCATTTCCTCGATGCGGGCTTTCAGGTCCGCCAACGAATCCGCAGTCGGCGCTGGCGTGGCCGGCGCGGCGGCCGGTTTCGCTTGGGCGCCAAGATGGCTCTGCGCCCAGGCGCCGATCTCGTCGGGCTTTGGGTAGCCGAAGGGGGCGAACATCTTCATGGCCTGGCTGAACAGGCTCATGTTCTGGCGCACCTGCTCTTCGAACAGGCGATAACCGGGCGCCTGGGCTAAGGCGCCGCCCATCTGCTCGCGCATCTTGTCCTGCTGGCGCGCGAAGGCGTCTAGCGACATCTCCAGGTAGCCGGGCACCAGAGACTGCATCTGGTTGCCGTAAAGCTGAATGAGCTGGCGCAGAAACTGGATCGGCAGCAGGTTTTCGTCGGTGTTCTCAGCCTCAAAAATGATCTGCGTGAGAACCTGCCGGGTAATGTCCTCATTGGTCTTGGCGTCGAACACGACGAAATCGGTCCCGGCCTTCACCAGGTCCGACAGATGGTCGAGGGTGACGTAGGAGCTGGAATGGGTGTTGTAGAGCCGGCGGTTCGCGTACTTCTTGATGACGATCTGGCCGGCGGTCTTGGCGCCTTCGGTCCGCTCCGCCTTTGCCGATCGCGGAGATCCGTCCGGGCTCGGCGTAACCTGTTCTCCGCCCTGCGTTGCTCCCGCCGCGCCCACCGGGTCGGTCTTGATCGCCTCGGACACCCTGCGTCTCTCCCTGTTGCGCCGCAAAGCTATCACAGAAGCGCGAGGGTGGGGACAAGATCGCAGGTTGGTTTAATCCAACCCGTGACGCCGCCCTCAGGATGTGAAAAGGGAAGTCTCCATAAACGGGTGTCGCGCCTAGGTCGCATAATAGTGCGGCCACAGCGGAGCGCGACCGCATATGGAGGTTCTTTCTACATGACAGAGATCGTTATCGCCGCCGCTGCGCGCACGCCGGTCGGGTCTTTCAATGGAGGCCTGTCCAGTTTGCCGGCCCATGAGCTGGGGGCGATTGCGATCCGAGCGGTGCTTGAGCGCGCCGGTGTGGCGGCGGACGAGGTCGACGAGGTGATTCTGGGGCAGGTGCTCCAGGCCGGCGCGGGCCAAGGCCCAGCGCGACAAGCCTCGGTCAATGCCGGCGTCCCAATCGAAAGCCCGGCCTGGAGTCTCAATCAACTCTGCGGGTCCGGCCTGCGCGCCGTCGCTCTGGCCTATCAGCAGATCGCACAAGGCGACGCCGACATCGTGGTGGCCGGCGGCCAGGAGAGCATGAGCCAGGCGCCCCACGCCCAGAACCTGCGGACCGGGCAAAAGATGGGCGATCTGTCCCTGATCGACACCATGATCAAGGACGGTCTGTGGGACGCCTTCCACGGCTATCACATGGGCCAGACGGCCGAGAACATCGCGAGCCGCTGGCAGATCACCCGCGAAGACCAGGACCGCTTTGCACTGGGGTCCCAGACCCACGCCGAGAGCGCCCAGAAGGCTGGCCTGTTCGACGAAGAAATCGTTCCCGTCGTGATCAAGGGGCGCAAGGGCGATGTGACGGTCTCCAAGGACGAGTATATCCGCCCCGGCACGACCTATGAGGCGCTGGCGGGCCTGCGACCGGCCTTCGATAAACAGGGGTCGGTGACGGCTGGCAACGCGTCCGGCCTTAACGACGGCGCAGCCGCCTTGGTGGTGATGACGGCCGACGCGGCGGCGAAGCGAGGGATCGCGCCGCTCGCCCGGATCGTGTCCTGGGCGAACGCCGGCGTGGCGCCGGAGATCATGGGCACAGGCCCGATCCCGGCCAGCCGCAAGGCCCTCGCCAAGGCGGGCTGGTCGGTGGGCGACCTCGATCTGGTCGAGTCCAACGAGGCCTTCGCCGCCCAATCGCTCTGCGTTATGCGCGAACTCGGGCTCGATCCCGACAAGGTCAATGTCAATGGCGGCGCCATCGCCATCGGCCACCCCATCGGCGCGTCCGGCGCCCGCATCCTGACAACCCTATTGCACGAAATGAAGCGACGGGACGCCAAGAAGGGGCTCGCGACCCTTTGCGTCGGCGGCGGCATGGGCGTCGCCCTCTGCGTCGAGCGGGCCTGAGCGCCTCACAGCCGACAGGACTTGAAACAGGACGCCGGGCGAAGAGTCGGCCAGTAAAGGGCAGGATAATGACCAAGACAGCATTGGTGACGGGTGGTACGCGCGGGATCGGCCGAGCGATTGTCGAACGATTGAAGGCCGATGGCTTCAAGGTCGCGGCGGGCTACGCCGGAAATGAGGAAGCGGCCAAGGCCTGCGCCGCAGACGTAGGCGTCATGATCGTCAAGGGCAACGTCGGCCACTTCGACGACTGCGCCCGCGCCGTGAAGGAAGTCGAGGCCGAGCTCGGGCCGATCGACATCCTGGTGAACAACGCCGGCATCACCCGCGACGCCATGTTGCACAAGATGACCCCGGAACAATGGAACGAGGTGATCTATGTCAACCTGGCCTCGATCTTCAACATGAGCCGACAGGTGATCGAAGGGATGCGGGCCAGGGGCTTTGGCCGCATTATCAATATCTCCTCGATCAACGGCCAGAAGGGCCAGATGGGTCAGACCAACTATTCCGCGGCCAAGGCGGGCGTGATCGGCTTCACCAAGGCCCTGGCTCAGGAGACAGCGGCGAAGGGCATTACCGTCAACGCGATCGCTCCGGGCTATATCGATACCGAGATGGTCTCGGCCGTGCCCCAAGCCGTGCTGGACAAGATCGTCAGCGCCATCCCCGTCGGCCGCCTCGGCAAGGCGGAAGAGATCGCTGCCTGTGTCGCCTTCTTGGCCCGTGACGACGCCGGCTTCATCACCGGCGCCACCATCACAGCAAACGGCGGCCAGTATTTCGCTTGAGGGTGCGTGCGGTCCCCCGCCTCCGGCGCATATCTTGGCGTTTGAGGCGAAATACTGTGGACCTGCGGACACAGCGCCGACGAACTTGAGCGTCTCGTCCCCGCCGATCTCGCTTTGTCCAAAAAGCGCCCCAGTCCAGTGGGATAGCTTAAGGTGTAATGGCGGAACTGGAACCACTTGAGCGGCGGCCCGCGGCGGCGGCCTCTACGATTTTGCTGATCCCGATCGCGATGTCGGCGCTGATGCTGATCTGCAGCCAGGCGTATGCGGCCGCGCCGCCGAACCTTCGCGACCTGCTATTCGGCCGCCACGCCAACGATTCCTCGCCGAGCACCGAACTCCCTGCGGTGGCCCGGTACGAGGGCGACAACGGCGCCGCTTTCATCCTGGATCGCACCCAAGGCGCCCACGCCCTGTTGCAGTTCGACGGAGATCCGGAAATCTGGTCGCTGACGGCGACGCCCGGCCCGCACGGCGACATCATCTATCGCAACGACCTGGGCCAGCCGATGCTGCGCAGCACCCGCCTCGGCGGGGTCACGCTTTTCACCCCAGGACGGCCCAGCGGGATGCCGGCGGCCTTCGTCGGCGAAGGGACAGCGCCCAGAGCCCCGCCTGTCTTGGGGCCAGACGCCCTGTTACAGCTTGAGATTCACGCCGCCTTGCGCGCCACCCGCGCCGCCCAGCATGGCGTGAGCTTCGATACGACTCACGACTTCGTCACGCCGACGTCGGAGGTGCTGTTCGCTGAAGCCTTCATCATCACCGCCCAGGCCTTCGTACACGTCGCCCAAACGACAAAACCCGGTCAGTCGGCGATCTCACACGTCATGGTCGTGCGATTTGTGACGGGGCGTCAGGCGGATGCCGCGGTCAAGGGGCCGGAGATGCGGATCACCATCGCCCCCGATCTCGGCGTCGCCGGCCGCCCGTCGTCGGGACGCCTGATCGCGGTCTTGAGTCGGCGATAAAGCCAGAGCTACCGCTTAAAGCTGTCTTTCGCAGCGCGTAGGGCGGCGAAGGCCTCGACGGGATCGCCGCTGGCGACGCCGACCGCCCCGGCCAAGGCCCGCGCCCGAAGAAACGGGTTAGTCTGGCACTCTATCAGAATCGTGGTCGGAACGGTCGCGCGCCCCTGACGGCGCAGGTCGAACACCGCCTCCGCCCGCGCCTGCACCTCAGGAGATCGATCGACGCTAAGGGCGAAATGCACGTTGGTCTCGGTATATTCGTGCGCACAGTAGACGGACGTGTCGTCCGGCAGGGCCGCCAATCGGCTGAGGCTCGCCCACATCTGCGCCGGCTGGCCTTCGAACAGCCGTCCGCAGCCCATGGCGAACAGGGTGTCGCCGACGAACGCCACGCCGTCGGCGCTATCGTAATAGCTGACGTGGCCCAGGGTGTGGCCGCCGGTCTCGAGCACCTGAAAGCGAGTATCCCCTAAGTCTACGACGTCGCCGTCGCCGACCTCCCGGTCCAGGGGCGCGATTTTCCGCACCTCCGCCGGCCCGACGATGGTCGCCCCGGTCGCCGCCTGCACCGCAGCGTTGCCGCCCGCGTGGTCGGGGTGCCAATGCGTGTTCAAGATCGAGGCCAGCCGCCATCCGGCGGCGTCGAGCTCGCGCAGGATGGCGTCGGCGTCCGGCGTATCGATGCAGGCCGCCAGGCCGCTCGCCTCGTCGCGCACCAGAAAGCCGTAGTTGTCGCTTAAACAGGGAAACTGGCGGATCGTGATCGGCATGGCGAGACCTTCGGGCTTTGGCCTATAAAGGGCGCTGACAACGATCATGCAACGCTTCGGCGCTACGGATGGATCATGCGGCGAGACGTCCTTCAGCTTCGCACCTTCTACGCCACGCCTTTGGGGCGGGCGACCCGCGATCTGATCCAGCGCCAGCTCGTGGCGGCGTGGGGCGATGCGTCGGGCCTGGACGTGCTGGGGCTTGGCTATGCGACGCCGTATCTCGAGCCCTTCTGCGCCGCGGGGCGCCGCACCGTGGGCGCCATGCCCGCGGCCCAGGGCGTCGAGCGTTGGCCCCACGACAGCGCCAATCAGGTCTGCCTGTCCTCAGAGCGCGCGCTTCCCTTTCAAAACGCCCTGTTCGACCGGGTGCTGGCGGTGCACAGTCTGGAGGAGAGCGACGACCCTGCGGCCTTCTTGGGCGAGGTGAAGCGGGTGCTGTCCCCGTCCGGCCGGGTGATCCTGATCGTCTCCAATCGCTTGGGCGTGTGGTCGCGCGCCGAGTCGACCCCGTTCGGCTACGGCCGCCCGTTTTCCCGCTCCCAGCTCGAAGAGGCGGTGCGGGCCGCCGGGCTGGAGCCGACCGCCTGGTCGCGCGCGCTCTATGCGCCGCCGATCCAGGTCTTCGCCCCGTTAGCCGAGTCGTTCGAACAGGTGGGCTCCAGGCTCTGGACGCCGCTCGCCGGCCTGATCCTGATGGAGGCGGTGAAACAGACCTTCGCCATCAAACCCCGCGGCGCCGCGGTCCCCGTCCGCGCGCCGCGCGTGATCCGCCCGGCGGCGGCGCCTGTGGGGGCGAGACGGCGGTCTTGAGGGGGGCGGCTGAAGCCCGCAGCGCCTATCCGCCTCAACCAAACAACTCCCCGGGCGTCCTTGGCGGGCTTTCGCCGTGATGGTGGCGGCTGAGCAGGAAAAGGGCTTGCTCGGCGCGCCAGTTCTCGATCGGCAGCGCGGGGTCGATGGAGCGGGCCGGGCGGCGGTCGCTGAGCGAGGTGGCGGCTTCGATGCGCAGGTTCAGGTCGGCGCAGAGTTCGGTGAAGTCGCGCAGAGTGCACAGATGAATGTTCGGCGTCGCCCACCAGGGGTCGGGCAGGGCCGGCGTGTCCGGCATCCGGCCGCGGGTCAGGAGCGATAGGCGCACCCGCCAGTGGCCGAAGTTGGGAAAGCTGACGATGGCGCGTTCGGCCAGGCGCAACAGGTCCGACAGCACCTTGCGCGGCTGGCGCACCGCCTGCAGCGTTTGGGACAGGATGGCGTAGTCGAAAGTTTCGGCCGGGAACTCCTCCAGGTCGCGGTCGGCGTCGCCCTGCATCACCGCCAGCCCCCGTTCCAGACAGGCCGCCACCCCCTCGGCGCTGATCTCGATACCGCGCCCGTCCACGCCCTTGTGTTCGCGCAGCAGATCGAGCAGCGCGCCCTCGCCGCACCCGACGTCGAGCACGCGCGCGCCGGGCCGCACCAGGCGGAGAATCTCCTGGAAGTCCTGACGGTCCGCGGCGGGAAGGCTGGTGTTCACCTCAGAGCCCCCGCGTCTCGGCGGCGGAGTCCAAAAACCCCTTCAGGGTCTGGCGCAGCACCGGCTCGTCGAGCAGAAAGGCGTCGTGGCCCTTGTCGCTCTCGATCTCGAGGAAACTCGCGCGCGCCCCCGCCGCATTCAGCGCCCGCACGATACTGCGGCTCTCTGCGGTCGGGTAGAGCCAGTCGGAGGTGAAGGACAGCACGTAGAAACGCACCGCCTGCGCCCGGCGAAACGCTTGCGCCAGCACGCCGCCATGGGCGCCGGCCAAGTCGAAATAGTCCATCGCCCGGGTGATGTAGAGGTAGGCGTTGGCGTCGAAGCGGTCGACGAAGCTGGCGCCTTGGTGGCGCAGATAGCTCTCGACCTGAAAATCGGCGTCGAACCCCCAGGACAGGCCGTCTCGCTGCAACTCCCGGCCGAACCGGCGCTGCAGCGCGGGCTCGGACAGATAGGTGATGTTCGCCGCCATCCGCGCCACCGCCAAGCCCTTCTCCGGTCGTGAGCCCAGCCGCACATAGTCGCCCCCGCACCAGTCCGGATCGGCCATCACCGCTTGGCGGCCCACCTCGTGGAAAGCGATGTTCTGGGCGGAGTGGCGGGCGGCCGAGGCGATGCACACGGCGGAGACCATGCGCTCTGGGTAGTCCGCCGCCCATTGCAGCACCTGCATCCCGCCCATCGATCCGCCGACGACGGCGAACAGGGTCTCGACGCCCAAGGCCTGCACCAGAAGCGCCTGGGCCCTCACCATGTCGGCGATGGTGATCACGGGAAAGCTGAGGCCGTAGACACGGCCAGTGGCGGGATCGACGGAGGACGGGCCGGTCGAGCCCATGCAGCCTCCCAGCACGTTGGAGCAGATGACGAAATAGCGGTTCAGGTCGATGGGCCGACCCGGTCCGACGACTTGAGTCCACCACCCGGGCTTGCCCGTATGCGGATGGGGCGACGCGACGAACTGATCCATCGTCAGGGCATGACAGATCAATATGGCGTTCGACTTTTCGGCGTTCAGCTGGCCATAGGTGCGATAGGCGATCTCCACCCCGTCCAGCTTGCCGCCGGATTCCAGGCGCAAGGGGGTGTCCAGGCGCAGCACGCCCCCGTCCATCGCGATGCTGTGGATGGCGTGCGCCGTCTCGGTCATGGGTCGGTTGGAGCGCGGGCAGGCTCGACTGTCAATGTCATGTCAGGGTCATCTGGGCGGTTCGGCGTCCAGAACCGGGCCGAACACCTTGCGAAAGCTGGCTCGCAGCGCTTCGTCCGCCTCATCCATGCTGACCGGCAGGCCCAAATCCACCAGGCTGGTGACGCCGTGCTGGCTTATGCCGCACGGAACGATGCCGTCGAAATGCGACAGGTCGGGCTCCACGTTCAAGCTCACACCATGGAAGGAGACCCAGCGGCGAATCTTCACCCCAATCGCCGCGATCTTATCCTCGCGGGCGACGGTCCCAGGACCGTCGATGGCCGGCGTCTTCCGCTCCACCCAGACGCCGACGCGATCGGGGCGGATCAGGCCTTGGACGTTGAAGGTCTCCAAGGCGCCGATAATCCAGGTTTCCAGCGCCGTGACAAAGGCGCGCACATCGCGACGTCGGCGTCTGAGGTCCAGCATCGCATAGGCCACCCGCTGGCCGGGTCCATGATATGTGTATTGCCCCCCGCGCCCTGAGGCGAACACCGGAAGGCGGTCCGGCGCCAACAGATCGGCCGTCTTGGCCGAGACGCCGGCGGTGTAGAGCGGGGGGTGCTCCAACAGCCAGACCAGCTCGGGCGCCTGTCCGGCGGCGATGGCGGCGACGCGGGCCTCCATGGCCGCCAGCGCGTCTGCGTAGCCGATCCTGCCGCCTGAGACCGCCCATTGGACGGCTTGGTTGTCGTCGCGGCCAAATTCCGGTGTCGGGCTTAACGGGTAAGCAATCATGCGCCTGCATTTTCACTGCCGAGGCGGCTATGCAAGGGCCGCAGCGCGTCCGGGGTGTTGTGTGAGCCAGATCGATTTCGTCCAGATTGAGATTTCGGTAGTGCTGGGGCGTATGACCCTGCCGATGCAGCAGCTTCTGCGCATGGGCCGCGGCGCCGTCATACCGCTGGACGCCGGCGAGAACGACGAGGTCTGGATCCTGGCGAACAACCATCCCGTCGCCCGGGGCGAAATCCAGATCACCGACGACCGCATCGCCATCAGCGTCACCCGCGCTGCGGATGTCTACGACTTCGCGGCGAGGTCTTGATCGCTCTGGACAGTTCCGCCCTGCAATTAGGCCTTCGGCGGCATTTTCTCGCATCCAAGCCGCGGATCGGCTAAGGAAAGGTTCCTTCCCTCGATTTTCGCAGGACGATAACGCATGGGCGACGCGCCCAAAGCTGCGCTCCAAACAGCGCCCAAGATCGGCATGGTCAGTCTCGGCTGTCCCAAGGCCCTGGTCGATTCCGAACGGATTCTGACTCGGTTGAAGGGCGAAGGGTACGAGACCTCGGCCAGCTATGAGGGCTCGGATGCGGTGATCGTCAACACCTGCGCCTTCCTCGATAGCGCGCGTGAGGAAAGCCTCGAGGCCATCGCCGAGGCGCGGGCGTCGGGGCGGCCGGTGATCGTCACGGGCTGTATGGGCGCGGAGCGGGAGCTGCTGGAGGCGCGTTTCCCCGACCTCGCTGCGATTACGCCAGCCCACGCTTACGACCAGGTGATGGATGCTGTGCACCGCACGACGCCTTACGACCGGGGGGCGGCGGACCCGTTCGCCGACCTCACGCCGGGCGGCGGGCTCAAGCTCACGCCGCGCCATTACGCCTATCTGAAGATTTCCGAAGGCTGCGATCACCGCTGCACCTTCTGCATCATCCCGTCGCTGCGCGGCGACCATGTCTCGCGCCCCATCGGCGATGTGTTGCGCGAGGCCGAAGCCTTGGCCGCGGCCGGCGTCAAGGAGCTGTTGGTGGTGGCCCAGGATACCTCGGCCTACGGTTTGGATATGCGCTATGCGCCGGGCGAGTGGCGCGGCCAGTCCTGGCGCGGCGATTTGGAGGGATTGGCGCGGGGCTTAGGCGAGCTCGGCGTCTGGGTGCGGCTGCATTACGTTTACCCCTATCCCCACGTCGATGCGGTGATCCCGCTCATGGCGCAGGGTAAGATCCTCCCTTACCTCGACATCCCGTTCCAGCACGCCAGCCCATCCGTACTGAAGGCGATGAAGCGGCCCGGCAATCAGGAGAAGACGCTCGAGCGTATCCGCCGGTGGCGTGAGATCTGCCCCGAGCTCGTGATCCGCTCCACCTTCGTGGTCGGTTTCCCCGGCGAGACGCAGGCGGACTTCGAGTTTCTGCTGCAGTGGCTGGAGGAGGCCCAACTCGATCGCGTCGGCTGTTTCGCCTACGAAAACGTCAAGGGCGCCGCCGCGCAAGCCTTGCCCGATCACGTGGACGAGGCGGTGAAGCAGGATCGCCGCGCGCGGCTGATGAGCGTCAGCGCCCGTATCGGCGCCGCCAAGCTGAAGCGGCGCGTGGGACAGACGCTCGACGTACTGGTCGATCAGGTCCGCAGCGACGGAACCGCCGTCGCCAGGTCTTACGCCGATGCGCCCGAGATCGACGGTCAGGTGCACGTCAAGGGCGGCCGCCGCCTTAAGCCTGGCGATCTGGTGAAAGTCCGGATCGAGCGCACCGACGCGTTCGATCTGATCGCGCGCCTCGCCGATGCGCCGCTCGGCGGCCAGCGCTTGAACCAGGCTCCCGTCGCGCCCCGCCGGCTACATCGGGTGATTTCGAGGGTCTGAGCCTTGAAATCCCTTCCCCCATTGAAGGGGGAAGGGATTGGCTACCGCCGATCAACGGCGATAGCCGTAGCCGTGGTGGCGCCAATAGGGGTGGTATCCATAGCCGTAACCGTAACCGTAGACCGGGACGTAACCATAGGCCGGGCCGTAATAGGGCGCTGGGCCGTAATAGGGGCCCGGGCCATAGTAGGGCGCAGCGGGGTAGGCGTAGGCCGGGTGGGCTATGGCCGCACCGACGGCGAGGCCCAGGATGCCGGCGCCGACAGCCGCGCCCACGCCGGGGCCGCGATAACCGTAGCCGCCGTGATAGCCGCCGCGGAACGGTTGCGCGTCGGCGGGGACGGTCGTGGCGGCGATGGCGCCGCCCAGGGTGAGCGCGGCCAGAGCGCCTGTAACGATCCTGTTCATTGGAGTAGTCCTTTTCCATTCGTTTCAGACCTCCGCGTGCGTCGCGCCTCGATCGGAAGATCGGGGGAAGCGGCTCGCGCCGAGATGACCCTGCCTTTGTAGGGGGCTATGGCTGAACGCCCTCGGACGCAGGCGTTTATTTTGAGTTCATTTATCAAGGCGGCGTCGCACGCCTTCGCCCAGGGGAACGCAAGATGAGCCCCCGCGCTTGTTAGGGTCGAGCGGGAGCCCGACCCTATGACGACGACTATCGTGGATCGGCGGCGCCAGGCCGCACCCCCCAGGCGCCCTCGCCAGCATGGCGGAGGCCCCCACGCGTTTCGCTGGATCCTCGGCGCGATCGCCCTGCTGGTCCTGGCGATCGTTATCTTCCTGGCGCTGTTCAACTGGGACGGGTTCAGGCCGCCGCTTGCGCGGATGCTCTCCGCGAGGCTCAACCGCCCGGTGCGGATCGAGGGGCATCTGAAGGTCCATCTCCTCAGCTGGACGCCATCTGCGACAGTGGAAGGCCTCCAGATCGGCGACCCCGGCTGGGTGTCGCAGTCGGACGGCTTGCCGGTACGGGACATGGCCGATTTCGGGTCGATCACCGTCAAGGTGAAGCTAGCGCCCCTTTTCATCGGTCGCGTGATCCTGCCCCTGGTGGACATCGAACGTCCGAACGTGGTGCTGCTGCGCGACCGCACGGGGCGCGCGACCTGGGACTTCTCCAACGGCAAGACGCCCGCCAAGCCAATCCATGCGCCGCCGATCCAGAGCCTCGTCATCAACGACGGCCGGCTTAAGATCACCGATCAGATCCGCCGCCTGAACTTTTCCGGTACGCTGGCCGCGAACGAAACGGCGTCCGGGGCCAATGCGACCGGGTTTCGCTTGACGGGCGATGGCGAGCTTAACGCCAAGCCCTTCGCGATGCGCATCAGCGGCGGGCCGCTGCTCAATGTGCGGCCGGATCGGCCCTATCCCTTCGACGCCACGGTCTCGGCGGGCGATACCCAACTCACGGCCAAGGGGACGATTCCGCACCCGTTCAACCTTGGCCAAGCCCAGGCCGCGCTCTCCATCCGGGGCGATAATCTCGCCGACCTCTACTACCTGACCGGCCTCGCCCTACCCGATACGCCGGCCTATGCGATTGCGGGCCAGTTCAGTCGGGACAATCTGGTCTATCGCTTCGACCGGTTCGCCGGGCGTGTCGGCGGAAGCGACCTCGAGGGCTCGCTGCAGGTGGATACGTCCAACGGCGGGCGCCCCTATGTGCGTGGAGATTTGCGATCGCGCGTGCTGAATTTCACGGACCTTGGGTCGCTGTTCGGCGCGACCGGGCGGAATAAGCCCAGTGCGCCCCATTTCGCCATGGGGCCCGGCGCCGCCGCGGCGGCGGCGAAGCCGGCGACCGACCTGTTGCCCAACGCGCCCTTGGACGTAGACCGCGTTCGGGGCATGGACGCCGACGTGACCTATAAGGCTCTGACGGTGAGGGCGTCGCCGAACTTGCCCCTTCGCCAAGTGTCGCTCGGCGTGAAACTCGATCGCGGTCTTCTGACGCTTTCGCCGATCGACCTTGAGTTCCCACAAGGGCGGTTGAGTGGGTCGGCGGTCATTAACGCCCGCGGCAGTGTACAGACCGACGCCGTGGACTTGCGCGTGACCGGCGTGCAACTCCAGGAGTTCCTGAGCAAGGGAGGCTCCGGGCCGCCCCCGCTGGAAGGGGTGCTGGACGCCCGCGCCCGTCTGAGCGGAACGGGCGACAGCGTTCATAAGGCCGCCGCCGACTCCAATGGGGAAGTGGCCCTGGTCATCCCTCGCGGCGTGATCCGCCAGGCCTTCGCCGAGCTCTTGGGCATCGATGCGTCCAAGGGCCTATTCATGTTGCTGTCCAACAACGATCGTCAAACCGATGTGCGATGCGCCGTGGCCGATTTTCGGGTGCATAATGGCGTCATGCGAGCGGATCGGATCGTGCTGGATACCGGCGTCGTCCTGGTAAACGGCAAGGGCGATATCGATCTCAACACCGAAACGATCGATCTGACCTTCACCGGAAAGCCCAAGAAGTTTCGCCTGATCCGGATCAACGCTCCGATCGTGGTGACGGGGCGGCTCACGAGCCCGGCGTTCGGGGTCAAGATAAGCGGCGCTGCGGTTCAGGCGGGCGTGGCGACCGCGCTGGCTGCTGCGGTCAATCCTCTTCTGTTGATCTTGCCGTTCGTCGAGACCGGCCACTCGCAGGACGCCGATTGCGCCAACCTTGTTGAGACGGCGAAGGGCGACGGCGCCCCTGTTAAGGTCTCGGCCACGACTCCGGCGAAGGCCAGCAAATAAGCCGCGGCTATGATTTGAAGCTTAGCAAGACATATGTCGTCCGCCGACTTCAAATGTATATCAATAAACGACAATCTTATCGCCGCGATTTTTGCCTCTTTTTTCGAGTCTCGGCCAAAATAGAATGGACGTGAACTAATCTTTTGGCCCCGCGTTTCAGGATTTGCTCGTAAGGTGGGGCGTAGCCCTGACGATAGCTTGCGCCAAGCTTTCGGCGCTCTGAGCACAAGGAGAAATTGGGTCATGAAAACGATTGTGAAAATGGGCGCCGTGGCGCTCGCTCTATCCCTGACGACGTCCGCCGCAGCGTTCGCTCAAGCCGACCAAACAACCAGCGCCACACCGGCCACGGGCTCGCCGCCGACAACGGACGCCATGCCGGCGACGGGCGCTTCGGCGGGACAAAGCACAATGCCAGGCGCGGCTGCGATGGACAGCCAGTCCGGCGGCGCAATGGGCGGTCAAGCGACCCCCAGCCAATCTATGCCCGGTCAGGGCGACGCGACGCCGACCACGACGCCGCCCAGCGCGATGGATCAAAGCGGCGCTACAGCCAGCGCCGCTGAAACCGCCAACACGCCTGCCGGTTCACCGCCGGCCACCTATCCGGTCTGCAAACACAAAGGTGAAGATCGCTGTATGCAGGAAGCGTCGATCGGCGGGTCGCATCGCATGAAGCATCACATGACGAAGGCCAAAACGTCGACGGGCGCGGCGGGAGCGGCCGCCCCCGCCGCGCCCCCTGCGCCCGGTCAATAAGGTCGCACGACCCCGGGGCGTTGCGTCTCGGGGTCGTGGCTCTCCGCGCGATCAGATCAGCGCACGGCCGGTGATCCGCTCCAGAATGCGCACGGGTGCGCGCGCCTCGTCCCTCATAGCCTCGATGGGCAGCAGGAACGTCTGCTCAAAGGCGTGTTGGCCCGCCAGCGCGGCGTGGAGCACGCTGTCGGTATAGACGACCCACATGGCGCCCGCCGGGAACGCGAGCCGCCGCTTGGGCGCGCGTTCCTGATAGCGATCGTCGAGCTTGGCGAGATCGTGCAGATCCAGCATCGCCTGATCGTATTTGGTCCGCCGCCCCTTGGTCAGGCCCAGCTTCTGCAACAGCCAGCCGCCACCGTGGGGCATATGAAGACGGGGTTCGAACCGGCGGGCGAAGCTTTCGAAATCTTCCTCGCCGACATCCCACAGGCGTGAGCAGCCGTCTGGATTGACGTTGGAGAAGACGCGTAAGATTCGCCGTCCTTGAACCGGATTGGCTGGAAAGGCGTCGACATGGAGGCGACGGTCGTCCTTGCGCCGGCTCAACGCCCGATCCGCAACCGCGCCGGGACGAAAGCTGGTGCGTCGGCGTTGCAGCGCGCTCGCGTAGGTGGGCGTCAGCTGCGCCAGAAGGTGTTCGGCGCGGTTGGCGAACCGCTTGACCATGGCGCCGAGCGCATGAGCGTCTTCGCCGTCGAGCCGCGTACCGCCCAGCGCCCCGGTGGTGGGATCCAGGCTTACGTTCTTGGATTCGGTTAGGATGGCGGGATCCAGAAACTTGCGTTCTATGTCTGCGATCTCAAACGGCATGTTGGGCAGGACGACAACGCCGCCCGCTTCCAGCACATCCGTCGCACGGCTCGCGCCGGCCGCGGCCGGATCGGATCCATCTAATTCGAGGACTTCTGTCATTTCGCCTCCGGGTGCTGAATTTAGGCAAGGCGACACGACAAGGGAAGCGGACAAATTCAACACGCCCGCGTCGTGGCCGGTGGTTACGCCCACGACCTTGGCGAATTATGTTCATACAAATGACCGAATTTTCGCCCGATCCTGTCCAGAGGTGTCCCAGCCGTATCTTGCAAGGTCTGAGGCGAGGCTTTCGTCGCCGCTGTCCAAATTGTGGAGAGGGGCGCTTATTCAAGGGTTACCTGGCGGTGCAACCGATATGTCCGGCGTGCGGCCACGAAAACGGCCAGTACCGGGCCGACGATGCAGCGCCCTATTTCACGATTTTGGCCGTAGGCCATCTCGTTATCGGACCGATCCTGGTTTTTCCGTTCATCCTGACCGCGCCGATCGGCCTTGTGCTCGGCACGACCCTGCCGGCGCTTGTCGTCGTCACGCTTGGCCTTTTGCCCGTGATCAAGGGCGCCGTGATCGGCGGGCTGTGGGCCGTGCGCGGACCAGCCGATGTGTCGATAACCTAATCCGCCGCCCAGGCCTTGAGCAACTGATGGGCGATGGCGAAGGGGGGCGGGGAGAACAGACCTTCGATCTCGCCGCGGAGCAGGGCCAGGGCTTCCGGCTTGCTGAACCAGCGCACGGCTTCGAGTTCGGTCTCATCGGCGCGACCCTCGCCGGGCGCGACCTCGGCGATCAGCCCGATCATCAGGTTGGACGGGTAGGGCCAGGGTTGGCTGGAGTGATAGCGCACGGCCAACGCCTCCAGGCCCGCTTCTTCAAAGAGTTCGCGCGCGCAGGCCTCCTCGATCGACTCGCCCGGCTCCATGAATCCAGCCAGGGTGGAGAACATGCCCGCAGGCCACACCGCTTGGCGCCCGAGCAGACAACGCTCCGACCCGTTATGCACCTGCGTCGCCAGCATGATCACGACGGGATCGGTGCGGGGAAAGTGTTCGACCGCGCAAGCCGGGCAGACCCGCTTCCAGCCCGCGTCGGCCACCTCGCTCGGTTGGCCGCAGGCCGAACAGAAGCGATGACGACGGCGCCATTCGAACACGGCCTTCGCCTGCGCCGCGATCGCCGCCTCCTGGGGCTCCAAGCGCGGGGCCAGAGCCCGCAGCCCCTCGAACGCGCCGCCGATGGGCTGAAGCACGCCTCGGGCCGGATCGACCGCGCCCTCCAGATCGACCGCGAACACCGCGACGCCATTGGCCCGCAGACCTAAGAACAGCAGCCACTCCTCGCCGGCCGCCAACTCCTTGGCCAGGGGGCCTGAGACGAAGTGCAAGCCCGCGCCGCCGCCTGTCTTCGCCTCCGCCAAGGGCTGACCGTTCCATAGCGCCAGCGCCTGGGAGGCTGGGTCGGCTAGCCGCGCCGCAATCCAGGCCGCATCGCTCCGGCGCTCCCCCGCCCGGTCGAGCGGATTGCCGGCGTAGGTGTTGTGGAAGGCGGTGAGGGGCATGGGCGGAGCCATAGCGCGACACGGCCCCACTGTCGCGCCCCCATAAACGGAAGCATTATTGCCGCATCGACGAATCCGCCCAGGACGCGTCGAACGCCCCCAGGCCACGGCCGCCGCGGCCGTCGCCGAACCGGCGCGCGCCCCGTCTGATGTTGTCTGAGATAAACGAATCCGCTCAGAGGATGAGGTTACTGTCGCCAATCCAGGCGATGGACGGAAATCGATGCTGAAGCGCAGCTTTAGGGCCGGTAAAAGCGTATCGGCCGGGCAAGCGCCTAGCGCACGACGGGTTTAAGGGCGCAGCCATGGCCGTCGAACCGCGCCTTGAACAGAATCCGGATCAAGTGGTCGACGTCGGGCAGTGGTTGGCCGACAACGAGTTCGAATACAACCTGCCCGGCGCCAAGCCGAAGCGCACGCTCGTCGCCCCGGACGCTGGCTTCCAGCCATTCCTGTTGAGCGGACATCGCTACATCTTCAAGTCGCCGACGGGACGCGCCGTTCAGCAAATCTGGTCTGAGGTCATCGCTTATGAGATCGCGCGCCACGTCGGTGTGACCGTGCCGGCGGCCTTCGTTGCGTATAATCGTTTCGGCCGCACACCAGGCGTCCTGATCGAGTTCTTCTACGGCTACCGTTTCGAGCAACCTGTCCGCTTTATCCACGCTATCGAAGCTTTCCAGGGGGCCGCACAGCCTGTCGACTTCCGGCACGGCAGCCTGCGCGACAATATCGCCCTGTGCCGGGCTCATAGGGTCGTGGATTGGAAGGCGTGGTGGGCGAAAACGATCGCCTTCGACGCCTTGATCGGCAACACGGACCGCCATTCGGAAAACTGGGGCTTTTTGGTCGCCGCTGACCCTGCGCTGGAGCGCCGTTTTGCTCTGGCGCCTGCGTTCGATAACGGTACGAGCATGGGCGCCCTGGTGCGCGACAGCGATCTCGATCGCCACATGTTGGACGGGCCTTTCAAGCGGTTCCTCGAACGCGGCGCCCATCATGTTGCGTGGCTGCGGAATTCCGAGCAAGGAGCCCAGCACGCCGACCTATGTAGGCAGTTCGTCGAGGTCTATGGCGGCGCGGACGAGATGGAACCTATCTTCACCCTGTCCGACTCAGCTATTGAGAATGTTGTGAGTTGGTGCACACGTTTCGACTTCCCGGTCCCTTTTTCTGAAAAGCGGGCCGAATTTGTTGCAGCCCAGCTAAAAGCCAGACGGGCTGCGATCAAGGCGGCGGTGGGAGGCTGAGATGGATCTGTGGATCGAGCACGCCTACGAACCTAAGCGCCTGCTGCTGTGCTGGGAGGCGCCGGCCACTCAGAAAGACCGCAACAAGTGGGTCGTCGGCGAGGTCGAGAAGCTCGGCGGCTCACCCGTATTCCGGTATCTGTTGGGCCAGGAGTTCCTGGACCAAAACTTCCACCGTACCCGTGAGCAGCTGAAAGAGGCAGGCTACTTAGGCTATCCGGCGTTCAATGAAGAGCGTGCAATCGTCTTCGGCGAGGCGGTTTTAGAAACGTTCATGCGTCGCTTGCCGCCGCGGAGCCGGGCCGACTTCCCAAGCTATCTCGAGCAATTCCGGCTGCGGCCGAACAGCGCCAGCTCAGACTTCGCGTTGCTCGGTTCGACGGAGGCGCGCCTGCCAAGCGATGGCTTCTCGCTGATCAACCCGCTCGATCCCGAAACCGGGCCGTGCGACGTGTTAGTAGAAGTCGCTGGCTATCGACATTACGAGGGTGTTTCGCTGAGGCTGGGCGACGCCCTTCGCCTAACGCCGGATCCGACCAACGCCTACGACGCCAATGCTGTGCGGTTCGAGGCTGCGGGTCAGCATACAGGCCATGTGAACCGGTTCCAGGCTCCGGCGGTGCTGGCGTGGCTGGCCCATGGTCAGGTTTCCGCCCATGTCGCGCGCCTCAATGGCACACCTGATCGCCCGAAGGCGTTCGCGATCTTGCGCTATCGGCCAGTATCCAAGCGAGCGGCAGCATAAGGCTCAGACCTCACGTTCCATGTCCCCGAACTGGCATATTATGCCAACAGGGCTATAATGGGTGGAAGCCAACTCATGAGGCGAGCGAAATGCCCACACGCAACGTCGTTCTCACCGATCACCAGCATCAGGTCATCGAATCGCTGGTCGATTCCGGCCGCTATCAAAACGCCAGCGAGGTTCTCCGCGACGGCTTACGCTTGGTCGAGCAGCGCGAGGCCGAGAACGCCGCAAAGCTAGCCGCTCTACGCGAAGCGGCGGCGGTCGGTTGGCGCGATCTGGAGGCGGGCCGTTATAGGGACGTGAGCGAATACGCCTTGGCTGACTATATCTCCGAGCTCGGCGCGCGCGCGAGTCAACGAGTCCGCGCCCAAGGTTGATGGCTCTCTACTGCCTTACCGAATCCGCCGAGGCGGATATCGTCGATATCTTGGCGTGGTCGGAGACGCAGTTCGGCAGTGAAGCTCGCATCCGCTATGAGCGCCTTATCGTCACCGCATTGATCGACGTCGCGACCGACCCTGTTCGTCCGGGTAGTCTTGCCCGGCCAGAACTGGGACCTGACATCCGGAGTTGGCATCTTCGCGGCAGTCGGGATCGCGCAAAGGGTCTAAATGGCCTCGTCCAGCGCCCTAGGCATTTCCTCATCTATCGCCCGGTCAAAGCCGGGCTGATTGCCATCGGGCGTGTACTTTACGATGCGATGGAACTGGAGCGCCATCTTCAGGAGCCGGGCCTTTGGGACTGATGGACATTTTCGCGCTTAACTGCGGCCCACTAGCGTCACCGGCAGTATAGTGCACTGTCACCGTAACCCACTGTCACCGTAACCCCGGGTAGGCATTGTGCTGAAAGCTGGGAGTTGGAGTTTGAACACTATTGGCCGCCGGCCGTTCTATATCTCTGCTGGGGTCGTCAACGGCTCGGTGCCGGAGGCTTCACGCTTTACGCGTTCCCATTCCTGTTTGAGCAGGGCCTTCGTTTTATCGCGCACATCGACCTCTCGAAGCGGGTCTGGAGCGCTGGTGGCCATGTGAAGGTCCATCGCGTGAAGCAGCGCTTGATGATGATCTTTGACAGGGTTCAGCCGCAACTCGATCCGCTTGCGCAACAAAACACGGCGGCGGGTTAGGGCTTCTTCGTCGGCTAAGATTGCGTGCTGCCCGGCCGAAATCATGCTACCACGCGACCGAAGCGCCTTAAATGCGTCTTCGACCGAGAGAAATTCGGCGACATCATCGCGGATAGCGTCAATCCAGCGCTGACGGCTGGCGCTGACTACGGACGCCCGGGATTGACGTGCAGCAATATTTAGCTGCGCCTCGATTTGCCTGCGAACATTTTCCCTTTGAATATATACGCTTACCCAACCCGCCCCTGCGGCGACGAGAGCGACTAACGGCGAGGCAATTAGCACTGCGGTTTGCATCATACTCATTGCTTAAGATTGCGGAGCCAGATCGTTCTGGTCAATTGCTCCTTTACATAGTCGCCCTTGAGACGCCGCTGACAACAGCTCAACACTAAAATGCGGCTATCGGCGGTGACCGAAACTCAACAGCGCATCAAAGTCGATTCCGCCCCCTTAACGCGCTCAACACCATCCCCAACACTCCCGCTTGCGCCCAACCCCCGCACACGCGATATAGACCTCGGAGACTGGCGGCGGGCGGAGCTCTCGCCAACCCGGTCAGGTCCGGAAGGAAGCAGCCGTAACGAGTTTCGCTTCGGGTCGCCGTCCAGTCTCCACCCCGCTCTTGCTCGTCTGGGCCCGATGACCGACCTCGATCTCGACATCGACGCCACGCCAGACCCAAACACCCACGACATGTTCGGCGCGCCCGCAGCAGCGCCCGCCGCCCCCGCCGCCGCCTATCAGGTGCTGGCGCGCAAATATCGGCCGCGTACGTTTGAGGATTTGATCGGGCAGGAGGCGATGGTGCGCACCCTGTCCAACGCCTTCGCCGCCGACCGGATCGCTCATGCCTTTATGCTGACCGGCGTCAGGGGGGTGGGGAAGACCACCACGGCGCGGCTGTTGGCGCGGGCTTTGAACTTCGAGTCCGAGAGCGTGCATCGCCCCACCGTCGATCTGACCGTGGACGGCCGCCACTGCGCTTCGATCATCGAGGGCCGGCATATGGATGTGCTGGAGCTGGATGCGGCCACCCGCACCAAGGTCGATGACATGCGCGAGCTGTTGGATGGGGTGCGCTACGCCCCCGTCGAGGCGCGCTACAAGGTCTACATCATCGACGAAGTGCATATGCTGTCGACCGCGGCGTTCAATGCGCTGTTGAAAACGCTGGAGGAGCCGCCGCCCCACGCCAAGTTCATCTTCGCCACCACCGAAATCCGCAAGGTGCCGGTGACCATCCTGTCGCGCTGTCAGCGGTTCGATCTGCGCCGGGTCGAGCCGGACGTGCTGGTCAAGCATTTGGAGAAGATCGCGGCAGCTGAGGGCGCCGTGGTCGAGGCCGATGGCCTGGCCCTGATCGCCCGGGCGGCGGAGGGGTCTGTGCGCGACGGCCTCTCGCTGCTCGACCAAGCCATCGTCCAGACCGACCGCGGCCAGCCGGTGGCGGGCGACGTGGTGCGCGACATGTTGGGCCTCGCCGACCGTGGCCAGACCATCGCGCTGTTCGAATCCGTGATGACGGGCAAGGCGGCTGAGGCGCTGGCGGGCTATCGCACGCTCTATGGCTTTGGCGCCGATCCGGCCCAGGTGGTGGGCGATCTGCTGGAGCACGCCCACGCCGCCTCTGTCGGCAAGACGCTGGGGCGCGATGCGCTCAGCCTCCCCAACGCCCAGGCGCAGCGGCTGACGGCGCTGGGCGCCCAGGCCTCGGCGGCCGGGCTCGCGCGGATGTGGCAGATGCTGCTGAAGGCCTATGACGAGGTCCGCCGCGCGCCCGATCCCTCGGCCGCGGTCGAGATGGCGCTGATCCGACTTTGCTACGCCGCCAGCCTGCCGGGGCCTGAAGAGGCGCTGAAGGCGCTGCAATCGGGCGGCGCGATACCGGGCGCATCGTCGCCGTCGTCCTCATCGCCGCCCCCGCCGTCGCCCCCGCCGTCGCCCCCGCCGTCGCCTCCGTCGTCGGGGGGGGCGTCTGCGTCTGGCGGGGCGGGGCCGTTGCGGGCGGTTGCGGGCGGTTCTGCGATCGCGCAGGCCGGCTTGCGGCCGGTCGCCCAGGCGGCTCAGCGCACGGTGCTGCAAACCTTCGACGACGTGCTGCAGCTGATCGACTCCAAGCGCGACGTGACGCTGAAGCTGGATGTGGAGCGCTATGTCCGCCTGGTCGATTTCAAGCCTGGCGTGATCGCGTTCGAACCCGCGCCCGGCGCGCCCGCCAACCTGCCCCAGCGCCTGTCGGGCAAGCTGAAGGAATGGACCGGCCAGCCCTGGATGATGGACATCCAAACCGGCGGCCAGGAAACCGGCTATGAGCGGGATCGGCGGGAAGAGGCCGATGTCCGCGCGGCCATAGAGACCGACCCCTTCGTCGCCGCCGTCCGCGACGCTTTCCCCGGCGCCGAGATCGTCGGCATCCGCCCACTTGCGGCGCCTCAGGCTGCGGCGGGGGAGGCGCCGCCGGGCGACGACGCGGACGACGATTGATCCTCGAAACGGGGCGGAAGAGCGCTTAATAAGGGCGTTACAACTCCCTTCCCCCTCCTATGGGGGAAGGGGCAGGGGATGGGGGTTCTGGCGCCGCCGGTGAAGATAGAGAACGGATGGCGCCTCCCGTGCTCCTTCGTTTATCGGCCGTGACAAGACCCCCATCCCCTGCCCCTTCCCCCATAAGAGGGGGAAGGGTCGTATCGGCGATTGGGACCCCTATGAAAGACTTCGGCAACCTGATGAAGCAGGCTCAGGGCCTGCAGCAAAAGCTGAGCGACGCCCAGGCGCGGCTCGCGGAAACCACGGTCGAGGGCTCCGCCGGCGGCGGCCTGGTGAAGGTGACTCTGCAAGGCTCGGGCGAGATGAAGGGCGTGACGATCGATCCCTCGCTCTTGACCCCCGACGAGGCGGAGGTGCTGAGCGATCTCATCGTGGCCGCCCACGCCGACGCCAAGCGCAAGCTCGACGCCGAACAGGCGCGGCTGATGCAGGACGCCATGGGCCCGCTGGCGGGCTTGGCCGGCGGTATGCCCGGCTTTCCTGGGATGAAGTTCTAGTCTTGGCGTCCGCGGCCGGGCCGGAAATTGAGCGGCTGATCGCGCTCCTCGCCAAGCTGCCCGGCATGGGGCCGCGCTCCGCCCGCCGCGCGGCGCTGGCCTTGCTCAAGCGCCGCGAACAGCTGCTCGATCCGCTGGCCAAGGCTCTTGCCGAGGCCTCGGCGCGGGTGCGGCCCTGCACCGCCTGCGGGGCCCTGGATACGGTCGATCCCTGTACGATCTGCGCCGACCCTTATCGGGACGCAGCGCTGATCTGTGTGGTCGAGGATGTCGGCGCGCTCTGGGCCATGGAGCGCGCAGGCGCCTTTCGCGGGCGCTACCATGTCCTGGGCGGCCTGTTGTCGGCGCTGGACGGCGTGGGGCCGGACGCCTTGAGGGTCGACGATCTGGCGGCGCGGGCGCGGGACGACGGCGTGCAGGAGGTTATCCTGGCCCTGCCCGCCACCGTCGATGGCCTGACCACCGCCCACTACCTGGCCGAACGCTTAAGCAACGCCGATGTCAGCGTCACCTCGCTCGCTCGCGGCGTCCCGGTCGGCGGCGACCTCGACTGGCTCGACGACGGCACCATCGCCCAGGCGCTGCGGGCGCGTCGGCCGGCGTGAGGCCGTAGCGCTTCAGCCTACCGCGCGGGCGCCCTGAACCCATACCGCGCGAACACCGCCCGCGCCGGGGGCGATTTCAGATAGGCGAGAAACGCCCGCGCCTCAGGCGATTTGGGCGAGACGATGACCGCGGCGGGGTAAAGGATTAGCGGGTGGCTGTCGTCTGGGAACAGGTCGACGATGCGCACGCCCGGATCGATCTTGGCGTCGGTGTCGTAGACGATGCCGAGCGGCGCCTCGCCCTTGGCGACGAACACGAGCGCCGCGCGCACGCTGTCGCCCTTGGCGATCCGCCCCTCCACCTGCGGCCACACGCCAAGCTCGGTCAGGGCGGCTTTGCCGTAGAGGCCCGCGGGCACGGCGTCGGGATCGGCCATGGCCAGTCGGCCGTCGCCCAGCGCTTTGGCGATCGGAAATCCCGGCGCGATCTTCAGAGCAAGGCTTGAGCCCTTGGGCGCGATCAGGGCCAGGTGGTTGGTCAGAAGATCGACGCGACTGGCGCTCTCCACCAGGCCGTGGGCCTGGGCGTAGTCCATCCATTTGGTGTCGGCGGAAATGAACAGATCGGCCGGCGCCCCTTCGACGATTTGGCGCGCCAGGGTCGACGACCCGGCGAAGTTGAAGGCGATCTGCACGCCGGTCGCCTTGGTGTAGTCGGCGCCGATCTCCTTCATCACGTTTTGGAGCGACGCGGCCGCGAACACGGTGAGAGGCTGAGGCTGAGGCTGAGGCTGAGGCTGTGCGTGCGCGACGCCGGCGGCGCCAAGCGCGAAAGCCACCCCAATCAGTTTCAACAGCGACGCAAAGCGGGAGCGCTTAATTGTCATGGGTCGATTCCGTTACATACACGCGGTATACTCGCGCTCTGATAAGACGACATAACGACGATGGAGGCGCTTTTGGCGCGGATCACCCTCAGGCAGCTTCTCGATCACGCCGCCGAGCATAGCTATGGCGTCCCAGCCTTCAATATCAACAATATGGAGCAGGGCCTGGCGATTATGGAAGCGGCTGAGCGGACCGATAGCCCGGTGATCATCCAGGCCAGCCGCGGCGCCCGCCAATACGCTAACGACATCATGCTCGCCAAGATCATCGACGCCCTGGTCGATATCTACCCCCAGATCCCGATCTGTATGCACCAGGATCACGGCAACAACGAAGCCACCTGCGCCACGGCCATTCAGCACGGCTTCACCAGTGTGATGATGGACGGCTCGCTAAAGGGCGACGCCAAGACGCCGGCGGACTACGACTACAATGTCGAGGTCACCCGCAATGTGGTGAAGATGGCCCACTGGGTCGGCGCCTCGGTCGAGGGCGAACTGGGCGTGCTGGGCTCGCTTGAGACCGGCATGGGCGAAAAGGAGGACGGCCACGGCTTCGAGGGCAAGCTGGACCACTCCCAGCTCCTGACCGACCCGGACCAGGCGGTGGACTTTGTGCGAGAAACAGAGGTCGACGCCCTGGCCATCGCCATGGGCACCTCTCACGGCGCCTACAAGTTTTCCCGCAAGCCCGACGGCGACGTGCTGGCCATGAATGTGATCGAGGAAATCCACCGCCGCCTGCCCAACACCCATCTGGTGATGCACGGCTCCTCGTCGGTGCCTCAAGACCTTCAGGACATTATCAACGCCTATGGCGGCGAGATGCCCCAGACCTGGGGCGTGCCGGTGGAGGAAATCCAGCGCGGCATCAAGCACGGCGTGCGCAAGGTGAACATCGATACCGACTGCCGCATGGCCATGACCGGCGCCATCCGTAAGGTGCTGACCGAAAATCCCGCCGAGTTCGATCCGCGCAAATTCATGAAGCCCGCCATGGCCGCGATGGGCAAGGTGGTGCAGCAGCGCTTCCAAGAGTTCGGCACGGCCGGCAACGCCTCCAAGATCAAGGTGCTACCGCTGTCGGCGATGGCCAAACGCTATGCGTCGGGCGAACTGTCGCCGAAGTTTGCGGCGGAGCGGGCCGCGGCTGCGGCTTAAGCCTCGTCCTCCACCGTCGCCGGCTCGATTTTGTACCCCCGCGAGCAGTACTCGCAGGTCACGTGGATCAGACCGTCGGGCTCGATCATGTCTGTGAGGTCGGACGTCGGGAAGGCGCGCAGCATACCGAGCACGCGGTCTTCCGAGCAACGGCAGTAGGCGCGCAAGGGCTTAGGCTCGAACATGCGCACGCCGTCTTCGTGGAACAGGCGGTAGAGCAGCGTTTCGGGCGCGACCGTGGGATCGACCAGTTCGTCTTCGCCCAAGGTCTCAAACAGCATCTGCGCCCGCGACCAGGCGTCGGCGGTCGAGCCCCGCGCATCGTCCTCGGCGATGTTCTGGATCATCATGCCGCCGGCGCGCCAGGTCTTGACGTCCCCTACCTGCAGCTCGCCGACCGCCAGGCGCACCTTTGTGGGCACCTGTTCGGACTGGGCGAAATATTGCTCGGCGCAGAGCGCTAAGGTCTCGCCCTCGATCGCGGTGACGCCCTGATAGCGGTCCTTCAGGTTCTGAGGGTCCATGGTCATGATGAAGAGGCCGTCGCCGATCAGGGTGCGGGCGCCCGGCCGCACAAAGCCGGCCGAAACCTCGGCGACCTTGTCGGGGTCGAATTTGCAGTAGCCGCGAAGGCCGCCTGACGTATCGTAGTCGGCCACCACATAGCTGACCGGCCCGTCGCCCTGGGCCTGGACGATCAGCCGGCCTTCGAACTTCAGACTGGCGCCGACCAGGGCGGCCAGTGCGCAGGTCTCGCCTAAAAGGTTGGCGATGGGCTCGGGATAGTCGTGGCGCTTCAAGATGTCGTCGACGACGCCCCCCAGGCGCACAATGCGGCCGCGGGCGGGCTGGTTCTCGATCTGAAAGGCGGCGACCAGATCGTCGAGGGCGGCGGCAGGGGCGGGTTGGGATTGGGTCTGGGTCAAGACAAGAGCTTCCGTCGCGGCCACGAGGGCCATGCGAAATCGTTGGGGCGCCGGGGCGGGCCGGAGGTTGGCGCTTAGATAGGCGCGAAACGCCGCTCTGCAAAATCTGGCGAGGCGGATGACCGGGCCACAAGACTTTCGCAGTTAACCAAGCTGAGCTATTGGCTGAGGACGGCGGGCTCGTCGCCGTCTAGGTCTATCGGGAGCCGCTATGTCGATCCTATCCGAATTTCGCGCCTTCATCGCGCGGGGCAATGTGGTCGATCTGGCCGTCGGCGTCATCATTGGCGCGGCCTTCGGCAAGATCGTCACCAGCCTAGTGGATCAGATGATCATGCCGCCCATCGGTCTTTTGCTTGGTCAGGTGGATTTCTCCGAGCTCAAGCTGGTCCTGAGGGCCGCCGACCCAGTTACCAAACATGCCGAGGTCGCGCTGGGCTACGGCGCTTTTCTGAATACCGTCATCCAGTTCCTGATCGTCGCCGCCTCGGTCTTCCTGATCGTCAAGGCGGCCGGCGCGGTGCAGCGCAAGCAAGACGCCGCCCCCGCCGAACCGCCCCCGCCCACCACCAGCGAAAAGCTGCTGGAGGAAATCCGGGACGCGATCAAGGCGAGGGGGTAGGCTAAGGTCGGGTCTAGGCGCCGCTTTTCATCTCCCCCATCTTAATGGAGGCGTAAGCCCGAAGGGCGGGAGGGGGCCGCACGGCGTAGCCGGGCGGACAGCCGCGGGCGTTACCGCTATGGTTCCCGCCTCGCCACGCGGCCCCTCCGTCAGCTTTGCTGACACCTCTCCATGCAACGCATGGAGAGAAAGACGGTCTTGGAGTCGGACGGTTGAACAAAGTGAAGGTCAAGGTCTGCGGTCTATCGACGCCGGAAACGCTACGGGCGGCTGTCGCTGGCGGCGCGGACTTCATCGGTCTGGTGTTTTTCGCCAAAAGCCCCCGCAACGTCACGGTTCAGCGCGCGGCCGAGCTGGCGTCCATCGCCAAGGCGGCCGGCGTCGGCGTCGTCGCGGTGACGGTGGATGCGCCATCCAGCCTGTTGGACGAGATCGGCGCCGTGGTGGCGCCCGATCTGTTTCAGCTGCATGGCGCTGAGACCCCCGCCTGGGCGACGACCGTCCGCGAGCTGACGTCGACGCCTGTGATGCGGGCGTTGCGGATCGGCGAGGCGTGCGACCTGGAGGCCGCCAAGGGGTTCGAAGGCGCTGCAGACTATCTGATGTTCGACGCCAAGGCCCCTCCCGGCGCGGTGCTGCCGGGCGGTAATGGAGCGGCGTTCGACTGGTCGATCCTTGCGGGTCAGAGCTTCGCCAAGCCCTGGTTCCTGGCCGGCGGGCTGAACGCCGCCAATGTCGGCCACGCCATCGCCCAGTCCGGCGCACGCCTCGTTGACGTTTCTTCTGGCGTCGAAAGCGCTCCAGGCGTTAAAGACCCTGCTCTGATCGAGGCCTTCTTGAAGGCCGTGCGCCGAGTAGAGGTTGCTGGCGCAGAGAGGCGGTTGAAGTCTTGAACGCACCTGTAGCCACGCCCAACGACTATTCGGCCTATCCCGACGCCCGCGGGCGCTTTGGCGAGTTCGGCGGTCGCTATGTCGCCGAAACTCTTATGCCGCTCGTGCTGGAGCTGGAGGCCGCCTACACCAAGGCCAAGGCCGACCCTGAGTTCCACGCCGAGCTCAGCGGCTATATGACCCACTACGTTGGCCGGCCGAGCCCGCTCTATTTCGCCGAGCGCCTGACCGACTATCTCGGCGGGGCCAAAATCTATTTCAAGCGCGAGGAGCTGAATCACACCGGCGCCCACAAGATCAATAACTGCATGGGCCAAATCCTCCTGGCCCAACGCATGGGCAAGACCCGGATCATCGCCGAGACCGGCGCCGGCCAGCATGGCGTGGCCTCGGCCACGGTTTGCGCCCGCTTCGGCCTGCCCTGCATCGTCTATATGGGCGCGGTGGATGTAGAGCGCCAAGCGCCCAATGTGTTCCGCATGAACCTGCTTGGCGCCGAGGTGCGGCCCGTGACCAGCGGCGCAGGCACGCTGAAGGACGCGATGAACGAGGCCATGCGCGACTGGGTGACCAATGTCGAGGACACCTATTATATGATCGGCACCGCGGCCGGTCCCCATCCCTATCCCGCCATGGTGCGCGACTTTCAGTCGGTGATCGGGATCGAGGCCCGCGCTCAGATTCTGGAGGCCGAGGGGCGCCTGCCTGACGCGGTGGTCGCCTGCATCGGCGGCGGCTCCAACGCGATCGGCCTGTTCCATCCGTTCCTGGCCGACGAAGGCGTGCGGCTGGTAGGGGTCGAGGCCGCCGGCCATGGCATCGCCACCGATAAGCACGCCGCTTCTCTGACCGGCGGCCGGCCGGGGGTGTTGCATGGCAACAAGACCTATCTGCTCCAGGACGCCGACGGTCAGATCGTCGACGCCCACTCGATCTCCGCCGGGCTGGACTATCCGGGCATCGGCCCCGAACACGCTTGGCTGCACGATATCGGCCGCGCGCAATATCTGTCGGCCACGGACGACGAGGCTCTGGAGTGGTTCCAGCGCTGCGCCCAATTGGAGGGGATCATCCCCGCCCTGGAGCCGGCCCACGGCCTCGCCCGACTGCCGGCTCTGGCGAAGGAATTTGGCAAGGACGGCGTGATCGTGTTCAACCTCTGCGGCCGGGGCGACAAGGACGTGGCCACGGTGGCCGCCGCGCTCGGCGGGTCGATATAGGGTCCACGTTCCATGTCTAACCGTATCGAGGCCCGGTTCGCCGCCCTGACGGCGCAAGGGCGCGCCGCCTTCATCGCCTATGTCATGGCCGGCGATCCCGACCCGGCTACATCCCTGGAGATCCTGAAGGCTCTGCCAGCGGCGGGCGCCGACCTGATCGAGCTCGGCTTTCCCTTCTCCGATCCCATGGCCGAGGGCGTGCCGATCCAGAAAGCCGCGCAGCGGGCGCTGGCCGCCGGCATGACGCTGAAGGGCGTGCTGGAGATGACCGCGCGCTTTCGCGAAGGCGACCAGACCACGCCGATCGTCCTGATGGGCTATCTCAACAATGTGGAGTCTTATGGCTTCGCTCGCTTCGCGGCAGACGCCGCCGCCGCCGGGGTCGATGGGCTGATCGTGGTCGATTGTCCTCCGGAAGAGGCCGATCCTTTAGTCGATGCGCTCGATGCGGAAGGGCTGGCGTTGATCCGGCTGGCGACGCCGACCACCGACGACGAGCGGCTGAAGATCGTGGCGCGTCGCACGCGGGGCTTCGTCTACTATGTCTCCGTCGCGGGCGTGACGGGGACAAAGGTCGCCGATGCGGCGGCCGTGGCCCCCGCCGTGGCCCGGGTGCGGCTGGCGACGGGCCTGCCGGTCGCTGTCGGATTCGGCATCCGCACACCTGAGCGCGCCGCGGCGATCGCGCGCGTCGCCGACGCTGCGGTCGTTGGATCCGCCCTTGTTGACGAGATCGCGGCGGCCAAGGCTGACGGGAGCGACCCGGTCGCTCGTGTTACCGCCGCCGCCGGCACGTTGGCTGACGCCGTGCGGCACGCCCGTGTTTCCGAAAAGGCGTCTTGAACATCATGGCCGACGATACGAAGCCTCCGGAGACCCTAAAGCCCGATCCCAAGGCCAAGCCCGAACCCAAGCCGGCGGCCGAGAAAAAGCCAAAGGGGGCAGGCTGGTTCTCCAAGATCGCGCCGGGCGTCCGCCGCCTGGTGGAGCGGACGGACGTGCCTTCCAACCTCTGGGTCAAATGCCCCGAAACGGGGGAGATGATCTATCGCGCAGACCTCGACTCGGCGATGTGGATCACGCCGTCGGGCCATCACATGCGGATCGGGCCTAAGCTCCGGTTCGGATACACCTTCGATCACGGGCAATACGAAACCATACCGACGCCGACCGTGCGCGACGACCCGCTCGGGTTTGTCGATCAGAAGCCCTATCCAGATCGTTTATCGGCGGCCCGCAAGGCGCTCGGCGAGAGCGATGTGATGGCCATCGGATATGGCGAGATTCATCGCACGCCGGCCGTCGTGCTGGTGCAGGACTTCGCCTTTATGGGCGGGTCTTTGGGCATGGCCGCTGGCGAAGGCTTCATCAAGGCGGCTCAAACGGCCGTGGAGCGTAGCGCGCCCCTGGTGGCCTTCACCGCGGCGGGCGGCGCCCGGATGCAGGAGGGGACGCTGTCCCTGATGCAGATGGCTCGGACCACCTTGGCGATCCAGGATTTGAAGCGCGCGCGCCTGCCCTACATCGTGGTGCTGACCGATCCAACCACCGGCGGCGTCACGGCGTCTTACGCCATGCTGGGGGACGTTCAGCTGGCCGAGCCTGGCGCCCTGATCGGTTTCGCTGGTCCCCGGGTGATTGAGCAGACGATCCGCGAGACCCTGCCCGAAGGCTTCCAGCGCGCCGAATATCTGGAACAGAAGGGCATGGTGGACCGCGTGGTCAACCGCCGTGAGCTACCGGCCATGTTGGGCGCGATCCTGCGCACGCTGATGGCTGGCCGCGACCTGACCGTTCAGGGTCGCAACGCGGCTTGACGGAGAGAGCCGGTTTCCCTCTTTTCCCTTTTTCTATTTTCCTCAATTTTTCCGACTTGCCCGGACTTGTTGCGGGCATCCATGGCGCGACATCTGAGGCTCCACATGGGCGTCAAGCCTCGCGCCCTAACGTTTCCGCTTCCCACGGACTTTTTCCATAGGTCTACAGGGCAAGGTCTGAAACCCATTCGGATGTTTAAGCGTCGCGCCATGGATGCCCGGAACAAGTCCGGGCAAGTCGGAAGAAGGAGGCGAGGCGTACTATGACCGATCACCTTCGTCCGCACGACGCCGCGCTGGAACGCCTGCGCCGGCT
>Ga0116231_10000608_pt1 | contig 64940 bp, 50 predicted proteins | sample S1TSphgellanicum_2_FD_89695 | JGI IMG/M metagenome (GOLD analysis project Ga0116231, IMG submission 89695) | Host-associated microbial communities from peat moss isolated from Minnesota, USA - S1T2_Fd - Sphagnum magellanicum MG | ecosystem: Host-associated > Plants > Peat moss > Unclassified... | reverse complement strand
GGTAGGGCAACTCTCGGGCGCATGGACCCGAATCTAAACATCCCTCGTTGCCCCCTCCCCCCCACCCACCCAACCCCCCCCCCCCCCCCCCCCCCCCCCCCCCCCCCCCCCCCCCCCTAAAAAACTTTGGAAGCTCCCCATAATGAAATTTTCTATGTGATGATGTAATGCTTCCCCTTGGGCTGAACTAGATAGGTGAAAATGAAAGAACTTTGGGTAAAATACCATATGGGCTAGGTAGATTGGTGATAAAACTCTTAAAGATTTTGACAATGGGTTGTTTTGTATGTAATTCGGTTGGCAATGGAGTCCAAAAGAACTTTGTAGAGCACCTATGGGCACTCCAACATCATTTATGGTGCATCATTTGAATTAAAATGAAATAGATATTGCCCTTCAAAATAGGAGAACCTTAGAGGCTAGAAAACGTGTTTAACAAACACATATGCCCCTATCATTTGCATCTTAAAATTGAACAAAGGATTGATAATAAATGAACAACATCTATCCCATAAGAAAAATGGATGAAAATCAAAGCTAAACACTTCTTGATGTAAAAATTTTCATCAACCACCAATAGTTGAGATCAAAACTTTTTTAAAGTTGTTCCCATCCATGGTGATGGGGTAACTTATGTTCTTCTAAACCTAACATATTGTAAAAGTTTCATGTTAATCAAGGATGACACAAACATTTTAGATTTGGCTTCTCAAACTCATTTAAAAATTTCCAAAATGTGGACATATTTTTTCATTTTAAAGTAAATAAACAAAACTACACCCTTTTACCCCAAAAAAGAGTATATGATAAAGGGGTACGTTGATCATGGGTACCCATCTACCATAAATTTGATTTTTTGTATATTTAGATCCCAACTTGATGGAAATGTGAATAGGGTGACAACACATTAAGCCCCCCCAAAATTGTAGTCACACTTATAATCTTTCTACAATTAGTTTTTTTGGTAATGTATGGACATCACATCTTGAATTATTTTTGCTTGTTTTAAGTATATTAAATTAGCTTTAAACTTCATCTAATCAATTTTTTAAAAAAAAATCAATAAACACTAAAGGTGAACCATCATTTCCCTAAACCTTTACTTGATGGGTAAATAAATTAGAAAATTTTATATATCCTTATTTGAGGATATAAAAAAAGAACCTACCCACTTCATGACCTTCTTTTTTCAAATTGGGACTAAGTTTTTAGAATAATAAGTTTATTTGATAGGTAAATCTACTTCTAACTTTTCATACATGCGGGGTTCAAATTAGTTTTGACCTTTCAATTGATAGGTTAGTTTAGTTTTCACATTTCTCATAGTCTCATTAGTGAAATGGTTTTTGGGTTTGGGGAGCATTATAAATTTGTTGAGGGATGCATCTAGTTAGAGGTGTGCATTTGTAGTTTGGTGAACATAATGTGTGTACGACATATGATTGCACATGGTTGAATTTTGCACATTACATAAAATTTGTGTGAATGTGTATTGTGTGTGTGAAAGGATGCTTGTGAATCCATGTTGGTTGTTTCAGTTTGTTGGCCTTAGTATGTTTGCAATGGTGGACTTGTTAGTAACATTATTTCTAACCCATTTTGCTTAGAGTTTTTAGTTGAACATTTTGTTTTTTCTTAGTAGTTGACCTATTAAATAACCTTTCCCATTTTGATTAGTGTTCTTCATCATTGGAGTGCCTTGCCATTGAAGCTTGAGCCCATTGAACCTTTAATTCTCATTGTTGTATGGAAGTAGTTTGGAGTCTATACATTTCAATATAAGGTTCATGTATTGTGCAATGTGATAGGGTTATGCATGTGTGTTTTGGGCTGGAACTTGGATCATGAATTATTTGCTTTTCAAAGCATTTTGTGTTGATAGAATTAATTTCTTGTTGTGATTAGGAAACTATTTGAAAGAACATTTTTAGTGTTAATGGCAATGGAATGCTATGGGTAGGAAGATTATCACAACTAAATAATTCCTATTATGCACAAAATCTTTTGATCCACATTTATAGACTTTGATTTTGTAGAGGCCAAAACATTTTCACCTACACTTTCATGTGCTCCATTTTTTTCACTTATGTTTAGACCTTGCAATGTGCGCTTTGGATTATATGATACTAGTTGTCTTTTGCAACTAGCCTTGATGATTGTGTCCTTCACCTATTTAATGGTGCCTTTACAAATGTTTGAGAACTTCAAGTTTCATTTGTTTTTCAATGAATTTGGTCAAACATTTCTAGATCACAATCCTCAATGCTTTCCCTTCATATCCCATCTCATTCCCAAGCTAATTTAATTGCTTAAGTGAAGAAGAATCTTCATTGAACAAACCTAAAATGTTTTATTAGAAGTCTAATATGTTTTAAGACACTTGCATGGGAAAATTCTCTTAGGCTAAATTAATTTGGTCTTATTATCAAATTAGATGCAAAATTTGTGCATGAATCAATGGAAAATAAAACTATCATCACCCAGCTGGTTGGGTACATTACAAAACACATTGTTCATTGGAAGGCCACTGTTTCCACTTTTAAATAGTGATTACAAGGGATCAATACTACCACAACCATTCCATCCATAACAAGAATTCCATTTGTCCAATTTTCACCATTTGGCTTTTGGTTCCCTAATTTCAATTTGGTGTAATGATTTTGTGTTTCAAAGGCATTTCATTCTAGCCCAAAGGTAAAAGAAAACATTTATTCATACTTGATTGACACACTAAACTAATTTGGCAATGGTATTAAAACTTTGAGCAAATAAAGAATACAAGGATTACAACATGGTTTTAATGTGAAAATAATGGCATGCTTAGATCTTATTTACCCCAAACCATTTTTTCTTTTAGGTAAATGGGCAAATTTTTTAAGGTAGATGTAAGTTAGGGTGTTTCAAAAGTGGCAAGAGTCCCAATCTTAAAAGTCCATATCTTAACACTAAAATGGAAAAAATAATTAAAAATTAAACCAATGTTGAATGGGCCCTATGTGGTGATTAATCAATTAATAAAGTCCATAGGAAAGGATGCCCATCAAGAAAATTCTTTGACATACATGTTATGAGGGAAAGAATATCAATCCAACAAAAAATGACCAAAATAGGGGCTTTTGAAAATAAGGTCCAAATCTGATCATACAAAAGTCCATTGTTATTTGTTGGTTAGAGTTTTTGTTGTAATTTTTTTCAATCCATATATTTTTCCCATCATGTATTATGTATTGAATCCCTATAAAAAACATTCAGATGAAATCATAATAAAAAATACATTTGAATGTTAATGCAAAACCCAGACTATATTCCATATGTCCACTTTAAAAGTTCATTACTATATGATTAGTGTATGTTTATTGAATTTCACCTCTCAATAAATATTCTTATTCATGTTGGAAATTTTAATCCATAAATATTTTTGTCAAATTAATAATTTTACAATGTGTTTATGGCATTTGAATAGAGTACACTTTGCAAAAAATCCATAAAGATGTAAAAATTGAGCCACCATAACTTGCATCTACCCTTCATAATGATGATAATGATGATGAAGCAATTGATGGAGGACTTGTGGAAAAGAATCAAGTCACATTTCCAATTCAAAGATTATTTTGGTACAAATAAAATTAGTCATATGTTTTGAAGGGAAATAAGCTTTTGAAGGAGTACCACAATGGATTACTTGTGGGAAATGGTGATGCAAAGTGCATCACAACATTCTTAAAAAAGAATTATTATTGGCTCAACTTGAAGGATGATGCCAAAAGAGTATGTCAAAACTTGTTTGACATGCCAACAAAATTGAACAATTTTTAGGAAGTAAGCAAGATTGTTGTAAACTCCTTTTATTCCAGATAGGCCTTGGGAAAGTGTGTCCATGGACTTCATGGTGAACCTCCCACCTTCAAAGGGATTTAATACATGATAATGGTCGTAATGAATAGGTTGAAGAAGATGGCTCATTTCATTCAAATTATGGACTCCTTTGGCTTAGGAAATGAGAGGATTTTTTTTTGCATGTGTTCAAACACCATGGCCTTCCAAAGGATTTTATTTTTGATCATGACCCAGAATTCACAAATAAGTTTTTGGCATGTTTTGTGAAAAAAGGTGAGGACTCAAAATTAATACATATTTTTTACCCCAAAATAATGGGGAACTAAGAGGGTGAATTTAGTCATCCAATGAGTTATGTTATAACAGTCTAATAAAATTGGGTGTATCACCTTGACATGGTTGAAATAACTTGGAACACTTTACAATTAGGACATGAACATCTTTCCAAATGGTGACCGCCAAATCACCAAATGTTTTTTGTGACTTGTGTTCTGAATTAATGGCCTCCTAATGATGTGTGTGAGGAAGTTCTAGTGACAATTCAATTCAATGAGGACAAGAAGTGGTTGTGGGAGTTGGCAAGGCCAACTTTCAAAAGGCACAAAAGCGATGTATGGGCTATGCGGACAAATCCCATGCATTACAAAATGACTTTTTGAGGAGAGAAACAAAATGCAGTTGAACATAATCATTTTCACTTGCTTCAAGACTTAAATCATAAGCTTTTAGGGCCTCATGCAAGATTATTCAAACTATTAAAAAAATAAAAATCTTACATTTGTAAATTAGAATTGTTGAAAATTTTAGAACTTCACCCCATATTTCATGTTTTTTCCTTCGAAACTAATCACCTGTGATCCATTGAGGCATGATCGAAAACATGAATCAAGGTCACCTTTAAATTAATTCATTGATAATGAATTGGAATTTGAGGTAGAATTCATATTCAAGTCAAAGCAATTGTGGGGGTATGAATGGGAGTATTTGGTTAAATAAAAAAATTACCATGTGATAGAGGTTTCTTGGGTGAACAAATTTGATTTGGATCATGCCCAAGAAGCCATAGAAGCTTTCCATAATTGATTGGCAAAAAAACATAGGAAACTTTAAATGTGATGAAAACATCAGCTTTCTTTTAAAGTGGAAGAAAAGTTTGCATAATCCAAAGGAATTGTACCAAGTTGCATGTAAATAAATCTATGAACTTCTAGGAAAATGTTATGATAAAAATTCTGAATGCATGTTAGAATAAAGGTTGTAGAAATGACATCAATGAATTGAATTATTTTGCATATGCTCAAACCAAAATTGAGTTTGTCTTTCAAAACAAAGGGAAACCTTGATTCTATGAGAAAAAACAAGAAAGGTGAGCTATGGCAACACAAGTCTATTTCAAAGTGCATCCCAAAGGGTAATTGGTTGGTAATAATGGCCATCACAAAACATCATGACCTTGGTCATGCACTATGATTAAAAGATTAAAAATTACCAAAACTTGGGCATCATTCCTCGTACCTAAATAGGATAATCCTTTTGGTAGGTTTGATTGGTTGAGAAGGCACAAAGTAATGAAATGGATCATATCAAATAGATTAGGTCAAGAGCGAGCTTGACTTGAATTCTCACTTGGGAGGGATTAAAAGAATCTCCTTATAAGTGAGGGCTTCATTCATTAAAATAGTTTAGGTATTTTAATAAAACCATGGGAAAGGGTTTTTGAAAGGCCCTTTTTGGCCTTGTTGAAATTTTTTGGAAACTTGAGGATGCCAAATTTAGCTTGATGCATAGTTCAAATTACAAAAGTCAACATGAGATGGCCATGTGATAAAATGACATAATTCCAATTAGACTTGTGAAATTCAAAAGGGATCCTAGTTTTTTAAAAATTTAAGTGTCCAAGAGGACATTTACTTCTTCTAGTGGGGGAAAATGTTACAACCCTAGTTTTGGGTTCAACACAAAAACTAAAACATAAAGAAACAAAATGGACTAAGAGAGTGGGATGAGACTAAACACACTTTCATAAGCGCATGAAAATGAGTTTCAATGCTCCCAAGTAGTTTTCCCACTTTGGGAATTAAAGTCCCATGGATCTTGAATATTTGGGAAAACAATCCAAGTAGTATCAGGCCCTAATAAAATGCTAAAAAGGTCTTGAAACACATATTTTGAAAAGGTTTGTATTTTCCATTTGGAGTTGTGGGTTACAAATTAATGTCAATGGTCATATTGGAAGGTCAATTCCTGACCATTAGAACCCAAGAAACAAGGGTTAAATGACTTTCAAATTGGACATGTGATGTGATAATGAAAAGGTCATTTCAAAGGTCACAAAATTGCATTAGAGAGCTCTTCAATTAGAACTTGTACCTAGGAGTTATGAGTTCACAATTCAACAAACTTCATGACTTGGCAAAATATAAAAAAATTAAGACTCCCTTTTCAAAATCTTGAATCTTAGAAGTTTTTGGCAATTTGAAACAACCCTTATTGTTGCTCACAATATGTACTATAAGGAGAGAAAACATATTGACTCTTCTCCAAGTTTGGGCCATGGTGTGTTTTGTGAATTTGGTTCACCCAAGGTTCATCCATGCACCATTTTGGCTCCAATTTCCACTAACTACCTTTTTTGTTGGTTTGTGTAGGTTAATTTGACTTTGAATTTTTGCTTATGAGTTTGTCCTAATCCCATCTTGAAGCTCACACCTTAATTTCTCTCTTGGGAGCTAAGAAATATGCCTTTGATTTATATTGTGTTACAAAGGTGGGAATTCAAAGACTTTTTTAACGTGTGAAACATCTTGCCAAATTTAATTACTACAAATAAAGTGGGTTTAGTTCACCACATGTTTCATTAAACTTTGTAGTGAAATCACACCCATTTCATTTGACCAAATTTAACCCCTTGATTAATGATTAGCAACTAGTTGGTACAAACATTTGGTTGGTGAATCACTAACATTTGAACAAACAAGATGACTAAAATATTATTGGTCATATTTTTTTATATTTTTCAATTATTCATTTTTAGACATGTTATTAAAATGATATATATATGACGGGTCAATGATGTACATTTAATACATACAATTTTTTTTCTTTTTAGAATATAATCCAAATTTATATATTAAAATTTATTTGATTTTACATAATCATGATCTCATCTTCTTTTGCTTCTTAAAAATTCTTTTCATTTTATTTGAATGAAAAGGCTTGCACAATAAATAAAAATTGGTTTTTAAAAATTGTATGTAAATTTTTTTTTATTTAGTATGGTAATTTACGCAATCATGTAAATTTTCATATTGTAATTAATAGGTTATCATATTTTTTAGTTTATAAAATTTTTAATTAAATATTTTATTGTAAACTAAAAATATGTATATAGTTTAAATATTTATGATTATAGGTATGATCAAGTTTCTTGTTTTTTTAATTTTTTCAAATAGGTGGACTAACAATTATTAATAAGAGGAGTGAGTGAAATTTGGCCACATGTTAAACAAGAAAGTAGGTCTTTTCAAAATTCTATTTTATATTGACTACTTCCGTGAATGCAATGTCTAAATCTGGTCATGTATCACAATTTTCCCTCAAAACAGGGCGAATTTGCAAAAACATTCCCAAAAAAACCCTTTTGTAATATTCACATGTGACTTTTTTTGGTCACCATAATGCAAAAATTCCCCCCAAAATAAAGGTTTTGGTTATTATAGTTTGTAGTTCTAATGTAATCACCTTAGAAGGTTATAATAAATAATTAATAGCTTTGTACATGACAAAATTATAATATATGGATCAATGGTTAATTATAAACTTTTATCCATGATTAAAATAATAATTTCAATAAATTATAAATTAATACTAGTGAATTACTTTGATTAAAGCTAGACATGATTGCAATAAAATTATTCAAGTTTCACCCAAGATGAAATGGCACATCTTGATTCATTTTGAAGACCCTTAGTTAATTTGGTTAGTGAAATGGACCAACCTTTTGTAATAGCGTTGGGGTGTGTTACAAAGGTTGCCCAAACTTTGATTATTGAAATACATTGCCAATTTCCAAAACATGGGACCATGAAAGCCATGGGTCCTGGTTTACATTCAATATTTTTTGGCAACTAAGGCTAGAAAAAGGTCATCCCCACTTCCTAAAATTGGTTGTTATCAAGGCAAATTTTTTATCCAAGGAAGACCAAAGGAATTGTGGTGTTAGCATTGTTGAACTTTTGATCGTTTGAAAATTTGATGGGTAATCTTCTGTTTTTAGATTTTTTATCGATCATAATGTTGAGCATTTATGACATGAACATTATAACCTAAACCTTGTTACCAAAATGTGGTCAAAGACTAGTGTTATCTCCATTTTGTCACATAAGTTATTCAAATGTACATGAATTTGGTGGAGATTGTCACAGTTTAGGTTTCAAGTTTGTTGAAGATGACAAACATTTAACAATTTCAAATTGATGAAAAGCAAGCTATGAAATTGATTGACCATAAATTTGGATTTTTGTGTTCACATGCTTACGCAAAACTCCTTCACCTTGTTTAATTCATATTGTAATGCAATTACAATATGAAAGAAGTTGAAGTTGTTATATCAAGTATATTGGTAGTAGTTAGGTTTGAATATTTTTGATTTGGTGTAGCGTAGTCTTTTGTTTCTCAAATTCTACTTAACCCTTACATGAGGGGAAGTTTTTTGTTTTTAAATGGAATTTTTTTTCAAATTTAAGATTGAATGTGTTTTTCTTGCAAATTTGAAATTAGGTTTACATATGTCAATGTGGTGTCACAATTAATATTTGTAAATTATTGTTCAAGTGATAAGGGGGTTTGGGTTGGATGTTTCAAAATTGAGTGTTGCTTCTAAACATTATGTGAGGTGCAAGGTTTTCACGTTATAATGGGCAAGACCATTTTTTGGGTGTTGAGGTTGGATGCTTCAAAGTTGGGTGTTGCTTTTGACCATTATGTGAGGTGCAACACTCCCATATTGTAGTGGGCATGAGTAATAGCTTGGTATTGAGGTTGGATGTTTCAAAGTTGAGTGTTGTTTTTAGCCATTATTTGAGGTGAAAGACTCCCATGTTGAAGTGGGCAATTCAAGATTCAAATTGCATAAGTCACTCTTGTAATTTAGGTAGTTTAAATAATTTATGGTTGAATTTGAAGTTGTGCTTAAAACATGCAATGACAAATTCAACCATCTATCTATTCAGGAAGGTAGTTTCTTTTGTTTGTTTCTCACATTGAGATCTTGTAAACCATAGCTAGTTGGTCCAAATCTCCTATTCCTAGTTGACTTTTTTTTGGTCACCATAATGCAAAAATTCCCCCCCAAAATAAAGGTTTTGGTTATTATATTTGTATTTTTAATGTAATCACCTTAGAAGGTCATTATAAATAATTAGTAGATTTGTACATTAAAAAATTATAATATATGGATTAACGGCTAATTATAAACTTTTATCCATGATTTAAATAATAATTTCAATAGACTAAAAACATACCAAATCCAAAGGTGGGGTCATTTCCAATATCTAAGACCAAACTATTCATGGGCCCCTCCTTTAGGGAATGTACCCACCCTATAACCTTAGGAAGAACCTTAGGAAGAACACACACATATGGCCAACCTGAACCAACACCCACAAACGGATGGACAGTCCAATGGATGTGTTAATTTTTTATCCTCTCCTATCCCTGTGATAACCACCTTGGTCAAGTTAGTTAGCACAATTTGATTTTATTTTTTTACCTTTTTAGCCCTTGGACTTCCCAAAAAAAAATGTTGCGATGTTTTTTGGACTCACATGACCACATCAAAACCCCACTCTCCCACCCACCAACCCCCCTAACCTACTTTTTTTCTCAACTATGTTCTCACCTACATATTTCAAATGACCTAATCTCATCCCCACCTACCTATTTGCCCACCCATCTACTTACCAAATGGCACTCATATACCTACTAACCTACCCATCTACCCCTACACACCTACCAACATCCTAGACACTACACAAATGCAGAAAAATGTCGACAAAACTAGATGTGGGTATTACAATGACGCACCCCCAAGCTCATTAATGGACTCAAATGTGAGTCCAAACTGAAAACAAAGGAAGAGCAAGGAGTTGAGGCACGTTCCCTGCTGGCAACACTTTGAGGGGGTAAAAGGGCGTGCTGGAGCTTTGGGATGGGATTAGGAAGAGTGACAAGCATTGACTACTCACACGAACCTGCACAAAACCAATACAAGGTGGTTAGTGCATAGTTGGAGCACTTTTGGTGCTAGGACGAGCCATGGGCAACTTGGACTCACAAAACTCACCACGGCCCGGACTTGGGGGAAGCCACCATTTTCCCCCTTATAATATACTCTGTGCCTCTTCATGAAACTCACATCCAAATGATTTTTTTTGTCCTAGAACTCCCGAGTGGGAGTCCCAAAATTGCCAAAATTAGGACTCCCATGATTTTGGGGCCCCATAACTTTGTGTGCAGGCCTCCGATTGAAATGAGGTCTAAAACAAAGTTATAGCCTTCGTTGAGAGCTTTCCAAGGTATGTCGCACGCCACCTACACACAAGGAAATCAGGTCGATTCCTGACTTTTAATGGTCGGGAATCAAACTACCAATTTGACTCCTGACCTTTCTTTTGGCCATAAGTTGTGTTTTAGATGTCCAAATGGGTCATGCGAGCCCATTTTAGACATCTACGTTTCAATAGCTTTTCAATGGTATAAAGAACTTTTCAAGCCATTGGGTTTTGACCCTTGCAATTGCTCTCTGAACATTCAAAAGTCCACCAGGACTCCAACTCCCAAAGTGGAAGCTCATTTGGGAGTATGAAGGTTCATTCCTTCGCACTTTCCTTCACTCCTGGGCTTCTCTCTTGGCCCACAACCTTGCAAGCCCTTGCCTTGGTCGCAAGCCCAAGGCTAAGGTTGCGACATATAATCCATGTGGCATCATTAAATGATGAGATTTGATGAAAGTATTGCATTTCATCATGTAAATGATTATGCCATCCTTTCACTTTCATACCTACAAGCCCTAAAGGTAGGTACTTACCAAACACCACCTAACCATACCTAGTTGTTTAGTCATTAGTATGACCGTTCCCTCGTTTGGTCATTGTGATGTTCAAATGAAAAAAATGCAAGTATTACATTTCCATTGGATTTGTTCACACATGCCACTTGTAATGCCCAAATGAAGATAATTGTAACTACCTGGACAAAGGTATTGCATTAAGGGAATATTCTATTGAAAGCATGGATGATTGATCGTATATTACATTAAATCATCAAGGAAAGTGGGGTGGGGGAGGTTTTTAAACGTTAGTGTGAACCATATTAGTCACCTTGAAAAAGGACAAAAAATCAAAAGTAAATGAAATGAAAATTTGTAATGCGATTTAGTACAAAAAAAAATGGTCACCTTTAACAACTTGACCTTCAACCACCGTACTTGGTGGTTTGATTGTTACATTCACAATGGATCTATCAACTTCTACACTTTGAAGATCTTCACCTTCATCCATTAATTTTGAAAGGTCAATTAATGCATTAAGAAGCATTGCTTCACTTGGAATATCTTAACCTTCAACCACCACAATCAATGTAGTTATTGAATCATCAACCCTGTTATTATCATCAACAATTAAAATTCAATGCATGGACTTTGCATCCTTCTCAACCTTGTGAAAAACACCATCTTCAACTAAACAATCCAATGCACCAAATAATAACCCAAAAAATTTATCATCACACAAAAGCAAAAAACAACATAAGGAGAAAAATGGAAACCAAAAATAAAAAGGGGTATAAAACAATAATAGAAAATGGTGCTACTAGGATGGTTTTAAGGTTTAGGGTGATAGTAGCATTAGGAAAGAGGGAGGGAGGTGTTGCCAAAAGGTTTAAGGTGATGGTAACAAAAACAGAGAAGGAAGGCAATGGTAGCAAGAGCAAAAGAAAAGGAGGTGTTACCAAGAGGATGATGACAACAAAACTAAGAAAAAAGGGGGGCAATGGCAGAACAAGGAGAGAAGGGGGGGCAATGGTAGAACAAAATAAGAGGGGGGCGATGGCACAACTAGGAACACCAGGAACAAAAACCATGAACAAAAAATGAAGGGCCACAACCAAGAGCACCAAAAATGAAAGCAAGGAGCACCAAAAGCAATAGCACCAAGAACGAGAGCCAGGAACACCAAGAGCAAGAGCATTAAGAATAAGAATGAAGAGCAATAGGAGTAAGAGCACCAAGAGCAAAAGCCAAGAGTGAAAACCAAAAGCACTAGGAGCAAGAACTAAGGGCACCAAGAGTGAAAGCGAAAACATTAGGAATGAGAACAAAGAACACCAAGAATAAGAACACCAAGAATGAGAATTCAAGAACACTAGGAGCAACCAAGAAAAACAACCAAAAGCACTAAAAGCAAGAGCAAGGAGCACCAAGAACAAGAACAAAAAGCACCAAGTGCAAAAGCACCAAGAGCAAGACTGAAAAACATAAGGAGTGAGAACAAGAAGCACTAGGAGCAGAAACACTAGGAGTGAAAGCGAGGAGCAAAAACATCAAAAGTGAGAATCGGGAGTGAAAACAAAAAACACCAAGAACAAAAACACCAAGAACGAGAAAAAGGAACAGCACGAACAAAAACGAAGAACACCAAGAGCAAAAAAAACCAAGAGTGAAAGCCGAAAGCACCATATGAAAAACAACATGGAAATGAGAGCACAAGACAAAAGTGAGAAATGAAAGCACACGATGATGATGATGACAACACAACGGAGGTGCCAAGAGGGCGAGAATGGGGGTAGGTAGGAGGGAGGTAGGTAGACACAAGAGGATAGGTAGGTAGGTCGGAGGAAATGGCAGAAAGATTTTTTTTGAAAAAAAAGCCTCTGGCAGGTAGGAAGAGGGGTGAGGGAGAAAAACCCTTAACTCACCCCAAACTCACCCACCCTCAGGTTCCCATCCAAAAAATCCAGAACGGGGTTTTTTGGATGGTGCGTTCGTGTGTGCTGGGTCACTAAAGCCCACACTTATGAGTTAAGACCAACAAAGGGATATCCCTAACGAAACCCCAAAAATTTATAGGGCTAAGCGATAGAGTTAGAGACCTATGCTATATTACATGTACCAAATGATTAAAACAAATTCAGGTTTAAAATGAATTTGAGGACCTCACAGATCCCCCCTCTGCTTATGGGAGAAAGAAAGGTCAAGAGCTTTTACCACCACCACCCAGTGAGCAATTCGATCGAAGCACGAAGCAGCTATTGGTGGGCTCCAGTGATTTTCTTGCGAAAGCGAGCACCACTAGCTCGGGCGCTCTCGCACATCTTATCTAAATCATAAGCGGCATCATCAATCAAGCAGCGTAAATGATGATGATGATGCTGATGAGGGTGCGTGCTGATGATGATGATGTGCAGCTTGAAGAAACAATTAGCTGTGTCCGATTTAAGCGGCTCGTCCAATTTAGTAACAGGCCAGCACTGACAGATCTCAGAATCAGTCGCCGCTACAGCCCATCCACGCCACATGCATCGCCACATGGGTAAGATCTAAAATCCAGGCGGTTGCAGAAAAAAGAGCTGCTAGTTAGCTAGCGCAAACAAAATCTTGTTACCTGGCGAAAGTCCGAAATAAATTTTTTTGGGCAAGCTTGACGCTGCATTTGATGATCTGAAGATGATGATGATGATTATGATGATATTTGATTCATTTTTCTTTCTTTGGGTGTGAATTTAGACTTACTTTTGGGTTTTCTTCATATTTCGACATTGAAATAGGGCATTTTCTCCGGGACCTTTTGCAGCCTGGAAAAGACAAAGCAAGTTTACCGGAGGATTTTTCAGAGAGATTTTTCAGCAGGTTTGGAGCTGGGTGGTTGAACATGGGGCTAGCTGCCAGGGTTTTGGAAAATGCCGGGCAACGGCAAGAAGAAGAAGACTTTGCTTAGTCCGTCGTCGTAATTAGGTGCACATACTTGGCCTACACTTGCGGGAAATTTTGCCGACCGGAGGGGGAAAGGGCAAGACTGTCGTGGTAACACAGCTGGTGTACTGACGTTGCTTTTTCGACTACTCCAGGAGCCACGACAACGGCCGCGCCCTAGTGCGCAGTTGGTGAAGATATTGGGGGAGGAGAGGGAAGTACGATTTTCCATTTTGGGATTTAATCAGCAAAACACAAATATTTCTGGACCGCAAATGCTAGAACTCGTGGTTGGACTGGATCGATGTGGGTGCATTGATACCTATACATCAGAACTTGCGACATAAGTTGTACATCATGTTTCAGGCAGAGGCTCCAGCCAGCTAGCATGGGCTTGAAACTCGAGCTTCCGTAGCTCTTGTATAGTATAATGGGCATGATCTTTAAGAGCTTGCTTTTTAGCAGCTTGTAACCAATAAGAACAGAATCGATAGTACTTTTCCATCTCTGTGGATCTCATTACAAGAAATATTCTAGGAAAAATGTATCCGATTTCCATTCTCCTAATCTGGTCAGGGTGCAGTAGATTTTTTTTCCCCCTCTTTTCCTGTTGTTGTCTGTTTCAGGGAAACATACGCTGAATCTTCCTGACGGAAGGATGAGCGTAAAATCATAGTTCCAAACCTTTTCATTTGCATCCTTCAATCTCTACAGTGTCGCAGTTTCCTGCTATAAGTAGCCAGTTGTGTGAAACAATCGATCATACTTGCCTCGAGTTTCTTCTAGTGCGTCTATTGTGTAAGGCCGCGGTGCGATCAGTAGTTTGTGTAGGTGTGAAGCAATCGTTCCTGCTAATCACGTAGGAGGAATGTGTTTCACATTTGTTTTAGTGCTTTCGTCAACGCTTCTACAGTTTGTCTAGTGTGACATTCTTCATATTCATAGTTGCAGGCGAAGGAATGATCTGCACCATAGCCAAGATGACTTGGAAATCTGCAACAAGCAAAGCTCGTTTAGAATCCTCAAAGCATGTCAATTAGATGTCCACGACATATAGTAAGCTAGGGAGACCGCTCGATAGCTCATTTCCTCCAACTGGTCTATGATGCAGATTCTTCATCTGCAGACTCGATGCAGATCTTGCACACGAAGGATCTGCATCATAGCCAAGATGGAAGGAAATTTCCAACATTCAAGCGACCTTAAATGTTAGAGTCCTAGTTAGATCGACATCTCAAGTTACAGATATCTCGTGTGCAGTTAACGGCGAAGCTGAGTTTTTGTTCAGCTCGTCGATGGTGCAGATCCTTCTCTTCACCTACATACTGCAGTCCCTAGATGGGTTCGAGATTCTTGTAAAAGACAGATCTGCAGAATAGCCAAGATACAGAAGCGCGAAAAGCAGCCAAGCATAAATGTTTAGTCCTCAGATATCAAGTCGCAACGGATCACATGTTAGAGGGATGCTCTCGATCGACACATTTCCTCCAGCTAGTCTATGATGCAGATTCTTCATCTGCAAACTCGATATAGTTGCACACGAAGGATCTGCATCATAGTCAAGGTGAAGGAAATCTTTGACACAATCAGACGGCAGAATGTGGCACTTGACAACACAGACGTTCATGTCAAGGCATGACACTCATAGGCAATGGAGTAGAACTCTTGATTTCTACAAATCTCTCTCTCAAGTAGAAAAGGATTTTTAAAGTTCTAGATCAGTCGCCAATGTGATCGTCTTCATTCTTCATACCTTCATATTGAAATTAGATTAGTATTGTAGCATAGTTCTGATCCCCAGCCCCAGCCCCAGCTTTCCACTCAGATTAAATGTCGAACTCCTCCTCGAAACAGACAGACTGACCAACGATCTCAGCAGAAACAAATTAAACAAGCTGTAGATGTAAAAAACCAGTACGAATCCAGACTTGATGGGAATCAACAACACATTTGAATGCCCGTTGCTCATAATACGCTAGTTATACCCATTCTTCAGATCTGTTTCAAAAGGCTTTCAGAAACTCTAGTCTAGAGATCTCTTGCCTAGTCCAGGAGCTCCATCTCCTGTTGCATATCTATCTCTGCAATCAGTAATGAAACCAAGGTCAATAGTCACTACCTGTATTTAAAAATATATTCACATGTAAATGAAAAATGGTGTAATTATAAAATCATAAAATACATACACATATTGCTTTACACACCGTGTGAAACTGTATAAAACAACGTAAACTAATAAATGAAAAAGTGCAATGACCTCACCTTGTGACCTAGCCCCTTTCTCTTCTGTGTTTTTCGTCCCTTTCTTCTTGTTGGACACTTGGAAGCTCAATTGCCTTTTCTTTCCATTTGTCCTCTTTTCAATCTTGTTAGGAGATAGCCTTGAGAAAATCAAATAGAACTTCAAATGGCTGCATTTACAAGGCCACTCTTTCTATTTGTTGAGTACCCCTTCTATTTCTAGCATATTATTCTATTCCTATTGATAAATGAGATTAATATCTTTATCTTTTGATAAATACGGTAGGTTTTGATAACTGATTAATAGCTAAGTTATATTTTATAAATGAAGAAAACATCTTTAATTTGACCATTTACTATCTTCATAAATGATTATAAAAAATAAAATGTACAAAGATCACAATTGTGTGTCCATGATATTGAATAGGCTACCATTGGTTCCATTGCAGAAGGATATACTACCTTGTAATTGGTGTGGCCTAGCTCCAGAGGCTTCCCCAGATGTTGAATTGAACGTGTGTGTATGTTGTGGAGGCTTGGAAGTAGATCCTCATTGTGTTGTCCAAGGGTCTAATTTTGACAGCTTGACTAAGGTAAACCACTGTGTGCTGTTGTGACTATAGCAGATGATTACCCTACCAACACAGACATGAAGTTGATATACATCCTCAATGAGAATTCCTCATCATTTTGAAAAACATTTATAAATGAAAATAAACATAGAAGCAAAGCTAATGTTCAAATCAAAAATATACAGATACGCAAATGACAACAAGAAATGATAAATTTCATGCTAATGCATGAAAGGAGTAGTGAGTTTTAATAAAGGCTCTTCTGATACTTCAGAAATGACAGTAAACTGCATTTCTAGGTAATTCTTATCCCCACTTCAACCTTTGATTGTTGCAGGTCACAGCAACTTTTGCATAGAAATACACACTACAAGATCTAAGTGTGTTCTCAGACCCTCGAAAAAGTGTCCATAGTAAGGAACTTTTGCACAACAGGATGTGTGTCAAGTTTTAGAAGTTCTAAGTATGTCCTCAGACCACAGAAATGTTTTCATGTTAAAGAACTTTTGCACATTCATACACAACAAGATGTAAGTGCGCCCTTTGCCTGTTTCTGGGTTTCCTCCTCATTGAAGTTTAATGTTGAGAAACGTTTCTGTTCATATCTCTCTGGCCACGCACCTGTCCGCACAGTAGATACAAGGGTAGGGCTTTTGTGGATATCAGTCTTAAACTTCCATCTCTTTGCCTACATAAATCGAACTTGCGATGTGATTCGCAGGCATGCTCAGAAGATTTGAGAGGTGAATAAATACTTCTTTTTCGGGTAGGCTTCTCATTCACACCAAGGAATGAACTGTTTTCTTGCTTTTGTTAACACTTGATATATTTTTCCCGCTTGCTAGGGAGGAGAAAGGGAACACAGAAACGGTGAAGATATGACGAAATGAAACAGCAGACGAAGAGGGTTGTGGGAACGAAGCATTAGCAAAATTGTTGCTTGGGATTCTGAGACTTGCGCACCTATTCTCCGCCCTCTGAATTTGCAACCTATTGAAGAAGATGCACCAGGGCTTCAATATGATCAATGGGAGATCATAAAGAGATCTCCTTAAGAACTTTGCAGTCAAACAAGGTGCAAGTAATTTGGAACTCTTTTTTGTTTATATCATTTCCTGATTATAATTTCAATCTTCATGGGGTTTGCAATAATGAAACTGGCTCTCCAATTTTCTTACAGAAGAAGTTCATGTGGTATTTGAATTCTAGGCCTGCGGTCTGAACACTTCTCTCAACTACAAGATTGCAATGGATCCGCACACCGATTCATATCTTCACATGACTAACTTGGCAGACTTGGCCAGGGATTCAAGTGTTGAATAGCTGCAGAAATACAGAAGACTCCATATGGATGAGACTGAAGGAAACAACATCAAAGATTTCCGAGGACTTAAAAATGACTACAAAATGTGCATGCGATGACAGCTTACAGATCAAGAAATGCACAAAACAAATGATCATCAAATATACTGTTACTACACAAATCCTTGCAGATTTCTTCATTGCGGACTGAAATATACCTGCACTTAAAGACACTTGCGATGTGGAAAAGAAAGCACAAAGCAAGTAACACGGAGCAGGAGGTTTCTCTAGCACATGCTTAGGGCGCACTCTTCCTTAGAGATCAGAGCTGCCCGGGGAGCATTGTGCAGCACTCGTAATCTTTACTGCTCCAGCCAAGGAACCCATAGAAGAACACCAAAAGGGTGTGGAAGAGAGTTACAGGAGACGAGATTAGCAATGCCTCAGAGAGAAGATCAGTTCTTTCTTCACAGTCCCACTGGACTCGAAGCACACACATCGATACGATTCTTTTCCTCATAGGCAGCTATTTCATATCCCAGTTTTTGGGGTACGACAAGAAGAGGCAGATCAACACAGAAACCGTAAGAAGACCAACACAATAAGGCCTCATCGATCTTAGTGGTATTGTGTCTAATCAGCTGGTGCCAAAAACATGCACCATCAAGAGTAGCAAATACTGGTATAATCATCGGCCAACCCGATCTATCTACACTTGCTCTGCATCCTTCAAAAGAAGTACCCTCAAGCAGAAACAGAAAAAACCCTCAGAAGGCTTCTAGAAACAATCAGAGCCGCAGCAAGAAGACCCACAGACGAAGGTCAAATGTTCAGACGTACAATAGAACACAGGACCCATACATCAGAAACCCAAGATAAGAAATCCACATCTGAAGGCAAGTTACGAGAACTGGTTCATATTTAAGTCTGCTTCTAGGAAAGTAGCATACAAAACATCATCGGTCCTTAACAACCCCAAACAACAAGAAGTGTAAAACCATGAACACAGACTTCCAGAATAGCCACCATACAAAACGATTTAAAGACAAATACTGCGACAGTGTGTAGTTCAACATATTGATCTGCAACGGCGGGGAGCCGTTCATATACGCAAGAAAAATCTTAGGTCGGCTGCGCAAGTTTTGAAGGAGTGAAATTAGGGTTTTGGGAAATTAGGGTTTCGTGGAGGAAGATTCTCGCGCGCGATGTTTTGGTATCTGCGTTTGTTGCTGCTAAGTTCGAAGCGATCTCCTCTACTCGATGCCGGCCACTATGTTGGTAAGCAAGAGTAGGCAAGAACGAGCGAAGCTCAAAGGGCAGGCAAGAAGGGTGGTAAGTAAGAAGAAAATGTCAGTAGAAATTCGCTCACTGGTGGTGCTGCCCTTTGCCGCCGCTGGAAGTCTCTCACCTCTGCGCATCGGGAACAAAACAAACCCGAGAAATAGATCAGGTAGCGAGATCGGGTATGTAGTTTTGGAGCGTTCTATTGTTTTACTCATAAGAAATTCCAGAGACTCGGCGATCGATACTACACATGAAGAAAGAAGAAGAAAGACAGATGGATCGTGATGTTGATCCTTCACATTTGGTAGAAATCATGACTATCTGATGACATGCATGCAAGTTGATTCAGCAAGGAGGCAGTCTGGTTTGTCATCGAAGCCTCCTTGCTTTTCCAGCTTCTTTCAAAAGGTGAGTTTAGACCATTAAACAGCAAAGTGACCATTTCTTGCTGCTGGTACGGTGGATGGAGACTACAGTAAAGATGTGGGTATGAAGATTGAACAACCTGTTGGAAATATAGTTGATGAGGAGGAGCCAGAAATCCCTGGTGCTTAAAACTGTCTTACAAACAACCAGATTGTCACAAGTTGTCAAGGAACTCTGGCCGCCATAGCAGCTTTCTGTAAATAGCTACTTAGTTTTTTGTCAGCTTGCATCTGCAAATATTTGTGGAATTGCCAAAATGTGCTAAGTACCACATTTGTGGTGAAGATTCATAAGATAACAGTGGAAGCAGTTTCAATGTTTGAACACAAACAGTGCAGTCCTGCATCAATGCTGTAGACATGGTATCAAGTCTGCCACTTTGGATGTAATTGTCAATTCAGATAAAGAAGAAGTAAAGGATCAAATCCACAATAAGTGTGAGATTCCAATGTTATGAGATGGCCATAGACTGATGCAGAATCACTGACAGACCTGTTGTTGACAAACAATTGTCCCCATGAAAACCTTTGTGAACACTGAAATTGATTTCTTCCAAAGACCCAGCTCTGTTCCAAGTATCAACCTAAGTACTACTCTGTTCCACTGCTAATGGGCATTTGCTAACTGAGCTTGGATAGTTAACTTCTCTGTGGTTTTTTCTCACTCAGATATCAGGCTTAAGTTTCAGCTGTCTACACTAGCATAGCTCAGAGTCTAGTTGTTGAGCAATGCACACCACCATGCCACTTCCATCAACACTCCAGGAATCAAACAATACAAACAGTGCATCATCATTTGCAGTGTAGCATCATTGTGCATGATGATGCTTTGTCAACAACAAAGTGCATTGAATTTCCACATAATCAAGGGAATATGAATTCAGGAAGCTCTTCTGAATTTCACACTGAGCTTTATCAACTAGTTGCTTGTTACCTCCCACATACTGTATTGGATTTTCAACATCCAATACAGTGAATCATCATTGTGCATGATGATGCTTTGTCAACAACAAAGTGCATTGAATTTCTACATGATCAGGGGAATATGAATTCAGGAAGCTATTCTGCATTTCACAGTGAGCTTTATCAACTTGTTGCTTGTCACCTCCCAACTATCAGAATTGAACTTTATGTAGTGTCTCTGGATTTTTGCCATCATCCAGATACTGGTGGCAGTTTTTCTCAGGCAAGAGTCAATTCCTGCAAAACAGAATCATGTTCACAATCAGTCTCTCTTTCTCCCACACAATTCAAGACACAAGCAAGGCAGTGTGCAATACAAAAAGATGTACAGAACCACAGACTGGTTTTGCACCAGTCCCATTCACAAGTCTTAAAGGATCAGCCATGTCAACTGATGACAGTTAGCAAACCTCTTGAAACATTATTAGGGAAAGTTGTAGCAGTAGGTCAACTTCTCCTTGTGCTTGAAAAGGGTCTCCATCTTCTCACTGTACTCATCAGTAAGTTTCAGAAACATTGGTGGATAGACAAAGAATTCAAGGTGTAGTCTAATTTTGGGCATGAAACAAACCTATTTTCTTAACCACCTCAGAACACTCAATACGCATAATAGAATGTATAGGTGATGATTCGAATGTATCTAGTGCAACTCTGTGTCACTAGCATGACCATCCTCAAACCAAATTACATATAATATACTCAATCCTCATTGAATATGAATATGAAAAAGCTTGATAATTGTACCTGGATATCCTCAGACAAGTCCTTCACATTGTCAGCAGAGAGCTTCTTTTCCTATTGCCGACAGAGCAAAAGAATTCTGTCATGTTCATGGGAGAGTACTGGGCATGTATATCCAACAACATGGTCCTGTGGTGCAAGCAGCATGTCTAAGCTTGCCACAAATGAATTATCAAAGAAGCTAGCTACCCAACAAATAGAAGCCAGCACAAAAGTATGTGCACTGATACAGTGCATACTGGTAGAAAAATGACAGAGAAGCAAAACAACCTTTTCAAGTTTGTCATATACTTTGATTACATCTCCTCACATTTCACAATGCCACCTGCCATCCCATTACTCCCAAATCTCCACAACTCAGGAAATTCAACAGAGAGTAACATAAGGGATCTTTCAGAGGAGGAGAGTGGTTGTCCATCCATGCTAAACAGTGGCACAGTCCCTTACAAATGTAACAGATATTCAATATTCTTTACTGTTTCCTGCATTGTGATCTACAACCTAAAGAGGACAAGACTTACCAGTTTCAGGTTGCAAAATCTGTTCATAGTATTTTGATTCTCCAATCAATTGAAGCATCAGCAGCCCCAGTAAGTGTATGTTCCTTGCACAGAAGCTATTGGATCATTTACCATGGCAGTGCATCAAATGGTCCCAACAAAGAAACTACTTGTCCTGGAAGGCAGCAAACCTTGCCATCTTCTGTAAGTTTTGAGACCAGTTTCAAAAGTTCCTGCAAAATAGAAATCATGCAGCCTTAATGGCAGTTCCCAACAATGCATATGGCCCACAATTCAACCAGCATTGCATACCGTGCAGCAGATTATAAACTGCCTGCTTCCATGATCCATCAAAGGGTTATTCCATCTGGGTTACAATAGTGTGCAGTTGGTTATCTAGCGTCCACACCTGAGTGTGTGAAACTCATCACAAAATACTTTAATGTATTTCCTCCTCAAATGTTCCATGGACAACATGTCCATTCTTTGTGAGTCTAAAATGATTATCTGCACAGAAAGATTAGCACTTCATTGTGATGTGAAGAAAAATAAACATTCCTCCTATCTGCACTGAGTTGTCGGACATTGAGTCTGATCACATTCCCATCATTGCTTGATGTGAGGCCCAAGTCAGACTTGATAACAGCTTTCTCTATTGCTGCAAGACTGCATAACTTCTTCAATACTTGCTCCACAGATAAGAAGAGACTTGCTAATAGCATGCAAACACTGACATATGCGAAACCTCAAAAGCTAGGGACTAAAAACAGAATGCCAAATATTGAAGAAGTAGCAAATCTATGGTACCTTTCAGATCTTTGGGAGTCCTTGATGCTCAAAGGGAAAAGCATGGAAACTGGATTCCTTCCAAGCTCAGATGTCTTTGAGTCAATGCGGAGACACCATGGCATTCTCCCCTAGACACCATTTGCAATGTGCTTGCCATGGCTGCTGGTTGGCCCCTACCTACATCTTATGCCTTTCCATAAACTTAGTAACATAATTCTCCGTGTCTCAGATATTGAGTCTCTCAACATAGATCTCATCCTTTTTGTAGGATTGAACAGAAATAATCATTCAAGATGGTTGTTGAAAATGCACAATAAGTTTCCAACTGATGAAATTATGCTGCCACCATCATGAAACAACAAGATAAAAAGGCAGGAAAAACCAAATCAATGACACCTGACTCTCGTATTGTGATAAATGATTCTATTTCATGAGGCATGCAACCTTGCAATGTGCAATGAAAATTTTACAACAAAAATCTTCCCTTCCTACTCTTAGAATATTTGTATTTCTCCCTAATGCATAATTCTTGGCTATTTCCTTTTGTTTGCCATTGTCTTTAGCAAAGACAACTGAAATTGCAAAATTACTCCACTAAAATCCTTGTTGTAATCTGCACTTTGACAATGCAGATTACAACAAAAAAAAGAAGGCTTCCCTCCCTACTCTTAAAATTCTAAACCCCTAATTATTGGCTACTTCCTTTCACCTGTCATTGTCTTTTAGCAAGGGAGATATTCCCCTAAAATCCTTTGAGTAAAGGATCTTACTATTTTGCAACATGGATGTTGCAACACAAAAAAAAAAAAACCCTAATACCAAAATGGATTCCATCTTCTACCACCAACAAGCTTGTCTTGAGATTCCTTGTCTTTTCACCCTTGCTATGACCACAAGTGCATCTTCCTTCTAAACATGCACATCTTCACTAATAGCAATGATTAAGTCAACATCATCTCAACAATCTCCTTTCCACCAAATCTCAAGCTAGGAAATCTCTTTTTAAGTTCCAACTTTCTCAACGATCAAACCATTGCAAATTTACAACCAACATCTAACAAATAGATTTGCAACAAATAAACAATGGGCCTTGAAAAATCACAAGTGTTGGGTTATTCTACTTCATGCTTCAAGCCCAAATGAAAGAATCTAGCTGGAAACACAAAGAGAGAAGAAAAAATCAAAGTAGTACATATGATGCCATTATGATTTTTAGGCAAACCCGTCCTTGGGTGGTACCAGTAAGAATGTTACATCCCAAAATTTTGAGATGCATCCAACATCAAACTTTATTTATTTATTTATTCAAAATAACATAGAAGTTACATAAGGAATATTTTTCATTTTAAATTTTATATCAAAAAAAATTCTCTAGTCATGTAAAACTTGAAACTTCAATTGAATTTGCAAAAAAATTAACTTGAATATTTCAAATCAGTGGTCAAAGATTTTTTTTTAAAAACTAACATTTAGAATTCCTTTGTTCAAAAACTTAAAAGAATTTTTTTTCAATTTTTTATTGCATTTAATTTATAGGAGGTTCTCAACTAGTCCTTTCTATTTGTTTAATAGATAGTGGATCGAGCCAACCATAACTTTTTGAATAATATTTTAAGGTCAAGATGAAGAGGTTTTGAAAGCTCATTGCATTCATGCTTACAAAAATTTTATTTTTTATTTTTTATTTTTTCAATCAAAAAATTTAGCTATACTTTAGTGACTATAATTGATAAATCAAAAATAAAAATAAAATTATAATGTTGCAATTTAACACTTAATGATAAAAAATTAAAAAATTTAGGAACACATGCCAAAAACATTTTAGGAATATAAATCTATAATTTGTGTAACCTATGTAAATGTTTACAATTTTTCATAATGTATACATAGGTGGGGAACACAAAGCCCATGTGATAAGTAAATAGTGAAAATCACAATTATATATATATATATATATATATATATATATATATAAATTTAAGTGGGTACACCTTTCTTGGAATTTTGGTGAGGTGGATCCTAGTGGTACCACCCAAGCATCAGTTTGCCTTCCTATCATAGTTGTTTTCATCGTGAAAACACAAAGGATGTAATTAGAACAACTTCAACATTGCAAAACCACTCACCATCGCCCATGCCACCATCTCTTTTACTTTTCTATGGTACACACCCACACACAAATCTATTTTTAATTTTCAAGGATTTTCTAATCCCCAAACAAGATCACATATTGGTTTTGAGTATAAACAAAAAGCCAAGAAGAAGGCAATTCAAACCTATGTTGTTTTTTGTGGATGGAATCTTGAATCAATTTAAGCTTGTGTTGCATTGATTCATCAAAAACCCAAAACAAGGTTATATCAAAACTATCATAGTTGTTGTTGACCTAATTTACAAACATAATTGAAACTTGTGCAAAAATTGTCTTTCGTTTCCCGTGATTCCTTTGAAATCATTGGACCAAATGAACTTCACAATTTTCTTCTTCCCAAAACACAATGGACTCTTCAAACTATTAGTAAATCAACCATTTTTTGGAAGTACACCACTGTTTTATGATTATTAAAGACAAGCTTCATTTTTTAAGGTTATGTTCACATCAAGCTATTATTGAACCAAATCAATACCATGAACAACAAAGTGACATGAGGGCAAATTGATGGTTGTGTTATTTTCGTACCATAATACATGAAGGAAAACCCTTGAATTAAGATGTAGTATTTACATTATAGGATGTGAAATCAACACAATATGGTGAACGTGAAATGAAAAACAAATTGGATACCATATGTTGCTTAAAGTCCAAGGAAGAAAAAGAGATTCATGGTGGGCCCACATGTTTTCCAAGGGGTATCAATAAGTTTCATTCGACGTACTACATGTCTCCATAACAATGTATTAAAGATGTATCATAGATCTCAAACACAATGTGCATATGAATATTTGAAAGTGGTAGGTGTTACCATCATCTTCATCTAATGCCCTCATTTCACAATTTCCTCTAAAGAATTGGGTTAGATTTGCACAAGTTCTATGTAATAATTTTACTACATGTTCGGAATTTTGCTACATTTTGCTAATAAGGACCTTTCAAAGACTTACACAACTATGAGTTGATCATAGAAAAGTAAGACTCTTCAATCTAGCAAATGAACAAGTTTACAAGAAGGTTCAAAGATCTTAGCAATTTGTTGCATATTTTCCAAGGTTTGCTATTAGTCCTTGGTATTGTTGTGATGATTAACTTCTCCATCTTTGTGTTTGGCAACTTCTTTTTTAATTTGGTTTTAACCAAAAAAATTGCAATATCAAGAACTAAGAGTCTTCTTGTTTGATTCGACTTGATTCTACTATGTGAGTTGAAACCATGTTTAGTATTGGTTCAATTACATATAAAGTTGCTTCTATGACCTTAACAAAGTCTCTACACATGGATTTTCCTTGGAGGAAAGAATGGAAGCTCTTGTTCTCTAGATGCATAGCTCATTATCACATGATAGGGACATTATGTGTGAGATTGAAAAACACTTTAAGTGAAGCAAGTTGGAAATCATTTAAAGTTCTAGGTGATGTGAAAGATAGGAACAACATAGATTCCTCAAAGGATTTGATCACAAATCCAAGATTTATGTTGGGATCTAATAATGGATAACAATCCTTATGTTACTCACTGTCCATATATAGCATGCCTCCTCTTTGTGACCCACCTCTTAGTGGCCACCAAGTCTATTGTGTTATTCACAATCACACACAAGCATGGCAAGAAATTTCCCAAGAGTTGATTAAAAAAATCAAAGTAATGTGAACTATCTTGATTATCAAAAGATGGTTCATCATACTTATGCTTGCTTATGGCATTGAAATGTCCAATTATAGGCATTAACATGCATTTCACCCTACATCAACATATGTGAATGTTGTTCCTACAAATAGACTTCAACCAAAGGTTTTCATAGTTGTGTTAGCCTAATATAATGTCTATTTCTCAGTGTCTTTTTCACAAACTATATAGACATAATGACATAGAAATGAGGTATATCAAGCTTTGAAGCATATCCCTTTCATTTGCAAGTTGATAAGTACTAACCCATTGTTTTTCACTCATGATTGACCTTCAAGTAAAATGATGATCCTATTTTAGTACAAAGAATTCTCTTGGAATTCTATGGTGTGGATAGAATTACATATCATTAATGGTATTGCATTAGAATAGAACATCATGTAGGCCAATGTTGGCATCCACTCATGACCTTCGTTTCTTTAAAGCAATTGGTTCATCACAAGGCACTTATAGTGATTGTGGCAATTTCATTATATGTTGTTTATGTTGCAACAATTTATAATTCCTTTCACACTTTTTAATTTCTTGTTCATTTTAGTGTAGACATGAAGGTTTGGAATTGATCTTCTTATGGTTCATCAAGCATGCCTTTTGTTTAAGGACAAACACAAACTCCCATCCATGGCAAATGCAATGTTTTAAGGGCAATTTGTCAAGGACAAAACAATGATATAACTTGGAAAAGACTAAGAAATTTGACAAACAAAAAACTTAACGATGAACAAGAACTAAAAAACTTTATTATTTAAACAAAGCATGATACAAATTAAGCATGAAATGAACTATAAATACAAAGGCCACAACTTGCATTGGCAAGATTGAAGGGGTGCCCTTTGGACCTTTGCTTATATTATCAAATGGGATGTTTTAAAAGATCATCTATTTTGTGGAAAATTTCACTAAATAATTTTTTTATAATTCTTTACTTAATAACATCTTAGAAATTTTCACTTATAGCATCTTCTAAAAGCTTCCACCAACTATTCTTCTTAAAGAAGTTTATTTTAACTGCATATTTTATTAACTTTTCTCAATTATTATTTATGAAAATTTTAAGAATGTTTTTAAATTATATATATATATATATATATATAATTTATTTTTTATTTTTATTTTTTTAATTTAAAAATTAAGCATATTTTATAAGGATCGTTCTAAAAACTTTTTAAAACTTCTAAACATATTTCTCAAAGATCTTTCTAAAAAATTTTACAAATTTCCATATAGTTTATTTTCCATGACACAATTTCCCGCATGCCAAGTTTTTACCAAACAAAAGTTGTGACTACCATGTACTTACAAAAATAGATTACCACACAACCATTAATTGGAAATATTGTAATTCCACTCAAGTACCTAACATCAAAATAGTATGATCTTAAAGTGTACCCAATTGGTAGTTGTAAATTGGGACCATCCACACCATCTCAAGAGGAGTGAAAAAAAAAGGTGACTACAAGGTTAAGTCATGGTGCCACTAAAAAGTGTGGAAGAAGAAAAGGAGGTTTTCATTCACCAACATTGCATCCATTGATTTATATTGGTGTGCAACCAACGGATCAATGGTGGCTTCCATCTAGGATGGCATTAAGATAATAAATTGGGAAGGAAAAAAATCCAAGTTGATGCCATAAATATGACAAGCCTGAACACATCCCCAACAATTCTGAAATTTTTCTTAAAGAAACATCAAAATAGGTTGCTCATGTCATTGAACATGAATTGGTTATTACAAGAACAAGAATATGCAAAAAAAAATAGTGAAAAAAAAAAGGGGTACTAACCAAGTAATGGGTGATGGGTGCAATGCAAGTTTTGGGCAAGTGTAAAAGGCCATGTGAGTGAGCTAGCAAGATCAAATCTTGTGAAATTCAATGTGTACACATGCATGAACATCCTTGGGTGGACCCACTAGTAATGTCACCCTAGGCTTTTGTTTTATTGGACCTATCAAAAAAAATTAAATCATAATAAACAATTATATGAAGGGTTTGATTATAAAAAAATGTGATTACATTAACTAGGTTGTATAGAATTTGAATCTTTAATTAAATAAAAAAATTGTTTTGTATTTTGATGTTCCTAATTATTGTAGTTAGAAAAAGTTTCAAGAATGTCATAAGGTTTCCATTTCTTGAACTTTTTGGTTAAGAACACAAGTTTGAAACATGTTTTGGCTCTTTTATTCTGAAATAATTTTCATTGGTTGCTTAGAAGGCATTCTATTTGAATATATAATTTATTGAATAGGTATAATTTCATTATGCATTTCTAAAGTTTAGGAGGATTTTGAAAAGGGCCATTGCAAGTAAGAAATAGAAATTATAATAATTCTCACTCTTTTAATTTTATTGATCATTTAAGATCATTATTTTGGCATGCAATGGATAAACATGAGAAAAAATAAATTTATGACTATGACAACATTTTTCAAAAAAAGACTAAGAATATTATTTTGACAATTTTCTTAGTTTTTTCCATTCCTGGAAGTGGTTTCTAATGGGTCCACCCAAGGATGCTTATAGCCATACATAGCTTTGTTGTTTATTTTGCAATGATTGTACAACATTTGGTTAAACATCAAGTTATTGGCCAGATTTACATTGAATGCCCAAGATGAAGATTGAGGATTTTAACATGGATGTGACAGTGCATTTAAATAGCGATATTTAAGAATTTAATGGCATAAATGCTAATAGAAATATAGAGTGCAATGCTTTCATGTTTTATGTCCATTCTCAAGAATGCACATGGCAACATATAACACATTGTGCACCTTGGAGATAGTTGAGAAATGAAGATCATGGGACATATGTATAAGAATTTTTTTTGAACAAGCTTTACAAATTCATTTTCAACCTCATATGCAATGGGTGTGTAGTTATAATTTAAGAATTTAGGTGGTTCCACATAATTGAAGCCTAGATCTATCATATTTGGACATTTTTTTCTTGTCACATGCACAAGTGGTTGTTTTTCTAAATCAACCTACAAGCCCCAAGAAAGCAATGCACATTTAGTGCAAAGACAATGTCATAGTTGATAACATTTTATTTTTGCTCTTGTTAGCAATTTAGCAAAATATTATTAATTTTTTGGTCATGTCTCCTTCATGATTTATAACCTTAAGCTTAATAAAATTAGATTTTATTGGCTTTTCCCAAAGGGTAGAGACTTCACATGCATGAAGATTAGGGATATTATTTTAGCTTAAACTACAAATGAATTTGAAGGTGATAACTAGAGACCAACTAACATTTTCTTGCTACTTTTTTTTTATCAAATTCATTTTGTATTCAAAATTATCTAATGATATTACACATCCATTATTGTGCAAACTTGAAATATTTAACCTTACATTCAAGTTGAACCCATCATTAGGTGAAAGCTTTATGATTTTTTTGAAATGATTTTCAATGCAAATTTATAAATTTTTGAATTTTCTTTCATAATTATTGTAGTAGTGGTTTTCAAATCAATTTTGGTGTCTAATTAGTGACATTGAAGAGGGTTTTTTTCCATTAGCAATTCCAAGTTTGTCAACAATTAATGTGTTTTTTTCTTGTTAATTTTTAAAAAAAAATTTGCTTGTGAATGGGCCAACTAAAAGTAATTGAGTTCCTAATCAACAAAGGGGCAAATGTGAACCCTACAAATCATTGGGGCAACATGGTATGTATTCATACTTGTGTTTGTAGTTGATAGATTTCTTTTTATTTCACATATTTGTGTAGATTGTTATATGGTCTTGTGAACTACAAATCCATAAAATAATAGTTATGAGCAAAAAAACATTTGGGCTTATATCCAACACTTACTACCATTATACATGTTGTAATTGTTGTGGACCATATGGTAGTCAACAACACTATGTTGTTTTACTTTATATGTATTGTTTGTTAAAACCTTGGTTTGGAAATGCTTTCCATATTGTTTTTACTAGCTTGGACTACATTATCCAACATTGTGGACATGGGCAACAATGAATGTTGGAAGGTGTAAGTGCTAAATGGTGCACCAAGTTCACTTTTCAATGGTTAAAAAGAAAGCTAACTATGACACTTTGTATTTGACTACTATATCTAGAATCTCATCTTTATTAGAACCTAGACCCAAGAAATTATGTCTTACTTGCCTTATAAAGATATGTTTTTTTTCATGACATGTTGAGATCACATGTTCTTTGTTCACATGCACAAGGAAAGTATCAAATAGCAATTTGGCTTGGGATTAAAGTATTTGTGAAAGAACTATTCACCAAAGATTTGATGTATGAAGGATTGTAAGTATTTTCCTAGTTATTGTTTATCCTATCATTTTTGAACTAATGGAAACAAGTGGAGCTAAAGTTGGCATTTTCCAATGAATTATAAGTAGTTGAACTATCCAAATAAGATTTGTAGATGGGGATAGAAAGAATGGGTATACAATTGAGGTGAACAAGGAGCCCAAAAATTCAATGAACGATGATAAATAATAAAAATTTGAGAAAATTTGAAATCTCTTATTAGGTTTTTTTTCCAATAGGTGTGAAGTTGGTATATAGGTGTTGAAGATATACATATCTTATGACTTATAAGAAACAATTTAAAAGTGGGTCATAACTTTTACCAAGACAAAATCATCCAATGTCGTCTAGTTTCTTGGAATTGTGGCTTGAAATGCCATTGAATTTCATTGAATTTTCACCTAAGTTGTGTTGTACCCATTGAAACCATTTCAACTAAACTTAAATTAACATTTTTAGTTTTTTCATGAATGTTGAAGTGTCACAAGGTACCTTGTTTTTAAAAGGTAGGAGGAAGGAGAGATTTACAATCATTGAAAGAAAATGTCATTGACATTGGAAGAGTTGATAGTTGAATCTTGCCAAACATTTAAAGGAGAAGGTGTAACTAGACTTATGCATTTGATATTGTGAACATGGGTATTCCAATATCTTTCTCAGAAAGTTTTAGATAGGTAGTAGCTTGCTTCATTTTTGGACATCATTTGTTCCCATCACACTCCTTGGCAGAATGAAAATGGCTTGTGAATTATGGTTCCTTTATGTTTTGTCCCTACCTCACATTTTAAAATCATATATTTTGGTATGTTTTCAATTTCAAATGTGAGGTATTATTAGTTCTTCTCATAGATAAGACACAAACACAAAAGAATGAACTATTTGCATGAATACAAATCAAAAGCCATTACTCATTGTGACCTTAAACCTAAGTGAAGGCTGACATCAATTGCTTGTGATTTCCACGTCAATGATGTGAAATCAACTCTAATGTGGTATGGAGATCGATTCAAGTTAGTTTTCATAGTGATCATTTTTACAATTGTTGATCAAGTATTGGGCACATTTAAGGGCTCCCACAAACAAAAAAATAGAAATAAGACATCTTGGCCTTTACACATGTTTAAAATAATCAAATGATAGTTTTTGGAATTGACAAATTTTTGTGTTTGATTGGATGGACTTGGAATATATTCAACAAGGTGCTCATGTTTGTGTATTTGATTTGGTTGCTAAAGTTGAAGGATGGGAAGGGATTGGCTTGAATTTGACAGTTGTCATGATTCTATGAAGAGGTCTAGCAATCTATTGAAGGATGTTAAACACTTGAAGATGGTTGATTTTGGGCTGAACCTTTCCATCCTTGACCTAGACACCAATGATTACAAATTTTCAAACAAAAGGTTGCCTCTTAAAAGTAACTTTCTATGTTGCAAAAAACCAAGTTACAATGTACCACCACATACACCTATGTTATATTTCATGTCAATAATAACATGTGGCATTGGTGGTTGTGTAATGTGCCTCAATTACAAATTTTTAATGGATGGTTAGGTGGTGATGAACTAAATGTGCAGAGAGCCTCATCTTGTAGGTTACTATGTGGCACTAGAGCTTATCAAGATTGCCCATACAATAAGTGTGTTGATGTATTATCCTTTGCTTTGATTGTTCAAGAGGTCTTAATCTTGCACTCCTATCTATATATCTTGTTTAGTAATATATAGCAACTTTCTCTAGCATAAGTTTTATGTTGGTGTCATCCTCATAAATCAGTGGCATTCACAAATCTATCCAAGTTTGCTGTTGATGCAAAGCTTAAACCCTAAACCCTTTAAACTCACAATATTAAATAGTAGTTTTAAAAACTTGGTAGACGCAATTTATAAATGATGGAAGGGTTTGCTCATTTGAATCACAAAATTTTGAATCATTTGAATCACATTTTTGATAGTTATCATGATATTATTAAATGTTCGATTATATGGGCTATGATTGGTTGTTTTATGTGATAAAACCAAGACAAAGTCTTTTTCATCTTTGATACAACATTGTTACCTTAAAAGGTTTGTTTGAACATACAAAAAATTGTTTGGGTGCTAATCCAAATATGAAGGTTACCATTTTGGTCATTCTCAATGTGGAAAATATTGAATGTCTTGAACTTCTTGGTTACTTGAACATTTTAACTAGTACTAAGGTAAGTTGAATTTGTTCTGTCCATTAGAACCTTGACCCTTTCCTTTAAAGGAAAATTGTAGTTAGGCCGGTATGGGTTAAATAGGGTAAAATGTATCAAGTAACAAATGTATCATCTTGCATGGTGCACTGGTTCACTCTGGCCCCACAATTGGATATACTTGGCACTCCAAAGAAGTGAAAAGTTTGCTACACTCTCATGAAAACCCCACCATGAAGACCTCCGGTTAGCAGCACATTAAGATCCTCTTGCACTTTGACCTACAAGACCCACCAATGAAAATACAAATTGAAGAATGTAACAATTTCTTAACCTCAGGATCCACAACCTGCTTGAAAACCTCAAGATAAGTGAGTCACATATTCTTCCTCAAAGCTTGTTAATGGGAATAGTTTACAGACTAAAGACACAGAATGACAATATATTTAGAGAATATAGAATGATATAATTGCAATGAATACATGTCCTAAATGCTGCCATGTCCTCTCTTAAGAAATGACGTATGGGGTACACATGAATGTTGCCTTCAAAGAGGTCAGGTAAGAGATTGCTAATTATGCAGGATGCAACATGGTTAATAGAATGTGTTGAAAACATGGCACCTTGGTTGTTTAGGACCATCCCAAGCTTCTGGATATCTTTCCAAGACCAATGCACTGGTACTGAATCTGAGAGATGGCAGGATTAAGAAAGAAAATAACTCACCAGCTTATAATGAAATAGAAGAGTGTGACTTCAGAATAGGTCTCCATTGTTCACCATATTCCATTCTGTCCTAATAATACCGCCAAATTTCTGTTATTGACCTCATGACAATTCCAGGAGAGATGATCTTATGAGAAAAAAAACCTTTGATGTGCAGACAGAAAGAGAGAGAAACATAGCTGAGTGAAAATTAGATCCAGCAACCAAAAGAGCACATCAAGAGCAGAGTATGATCAGTGTTATACCTGAGCATCTTCATCAATGAGTCTGCCTCATCCAGAATAATAATCTTGAAAGGGGGAACTTGGATATCCAGTCCACAGAGATCCACAAACAATATCTGTGTTTGACAGATAACCACAATAGCTGCAAAGTGTGATCTTCATTTGCAGAACAGTAATACCACAATCACCACTGGCAATTTTCTACCCTTGTAAAGTTCTGGACTGTTCATGAAAAGACCATTGAAGCATTGTGAACCCATATCAAAATTCATTCAGTAAAGCACTGCAAACTATGAACCCAGTAATCTCTTCTCAGACATTATCAAATCCACTCTTACAAGCACACATCAGGGGCCATGTATCCTGCCATCATCAATCTTCTTGTAGTATCATGGAGCTCACTTTTACTTCAAAATACCAAGCCTCATCTGCTCCCAGAAGCTTTCACCACATATTTCAAGTGTGTATCCACAGTCTTCGACATCTTCAAATTTGCACATGATCTAAACTGAGCGTTGAAGTGCTGATCAGTTCAGTTGTGAGAATTTCACACAAGTCAAAGCAAAATAGCATTGGCTAAATCAGAAATTAAAATTGGGTTACTAGTTGTTCAAAATGGCATCATACACAAGTAGATGGGGCAGACCAGTTGCATTTCATGTGCAAATGAGGGTATGTGCACAACCATGGAATACTGTCTCTCATTAATTGAGAGCTAGACTACCTCCTAGGTTGAAACATATATTCCAATCCTTCAATAGAAAAGAAACAATGTTACCCTGGGCCTGAACACATTTTGAATATTAAAATGTGCACACAGAGTAATGCATAACAAAATTGCATATTGTGACTTCTTTTCCGCTTCAGATTCTACTCAGGAGTCAGCCCTTGCAGCAAGTAACTTGGGAAGTCAGGACATCCAGCCTTAATTTCAAGAGAACCATAAATTCTAACTGAAGCTTGTTTGTTAGAACCTGTAAGAACCATTTATGTCCCCCTTATACATTCATGGGCTTATCAAGAGTAGTTAAAAGTGGTTCATCCCGAAGTCTTGAGGAAGAACCAACAGCCTCCTCCATGTTTGAGTACCATTGTCCAATGTGTGTGAAAGCAATCATATCTTCACCTGTTCGGAGATGCCGAATTGGCCGAAGCACCCCAAAAACTGCTAGGTCTGCTAGGTTGGGCTTTGATCCTCCTGCATTCACAAAACATCATCTTTCAGGAGGAAACAGAAGAAAGAAATTTTTCATTCCACTGCTACTTAAACATGGTCTCATTATCATTGATATTGACAGTAGTGCAATTATAGCTATGTGGTTCCTGAAATTCTGCAATCAAGGATAAGCATTATTTGTCCATTAAAAGATGCTGAGGTCCTGAACAGCTCATAAAGACCTAAGCCAATAAGGACAAGGGTAGTAGCATGAACAACTGCATCGAAGCTGCAAATGAAGAAAATGCTTACCCATGAAAGTGCGATTATCAAGAGCCTTGACCCACTCTTCAGCAGCCTCATACAGAGATGTGCGCTCATCTGTGATGTTGTGCCTCTTTTTCAGACGCTTCCCTATGAAAAACATGGCAGCAGCTCCAACATACTTCCCTGTCACCCTCTCCATTGTGGAGAAATTACCTGCACTTTAACCCCCAAGTTCAGAGCACATAACACTGGCAGATACCAAACTACTGCAAACAACTACCCTTCATGTGCACAGGATTGAGAAGAATACATACCATTGGTGGTCAAATAGTCAAAAGCTTCCAAGGCCTCCTTTGGAGTGCGGTAGATATTAGGTGACAGCAAATGTACTAAATGGTTATCAACCCATCTGTGATCATCCCCACAATAGAAAATCAGCATGATCCACTAAAATCAGATTGAAACTTTGTCCTGACAAACATACACCAACTCAATGCAGTTCTTACACATTGGGAACACACTGCTCCTCAAAACATAACAAAAGCTGCCACTTATATGTTGCACATTCACTCAACAAGATTGAAGTTTATTAAGAGATAAAAAAATCTGCATCTCCCTCTTAAGAAAGCAAACTAGAGATGTATTAGTAATTACACTCTCAGGCATCAGGCAGCAGTGGGGTCAAAGGAGGCAAAATTGAACCTGCGCCATTTTTCTTCTTCATCTGATTCCAAGTCACTTGAGGTTGCATCAATGCTATCCCCATAGATCCTGCGCTGTAAGGTTGATATGATTTCTGCATCCAACATTACAAAATGCAATCCCTTCAACAACATCTCTACCAGGTAAGCAAAGGATTGTGACTGTTTCCAAGATGTTTTCACAGATAATGCTCCACAGATCACTTGTTTGTTCAACACATCCATCAACGGACCACTTTTTTGCTTAGTATTTGCAGTTCCAGATCTGCCATGGCATGCTATCAAAGCATATTACTGAAAAGAGAAGAAGATACAGTGTTGTGATGTGCCTGTAGAATCATTGAGCTGTTCACCATCCACTACAAGAACTGGCACCTTCTTGTATTCAGACCATTTGATCTCCTTCTTGCCTAGAGGGTTCACCTCCACAACTTTGTAGGGAATGTCATGATAGTCAAGAAAGGCTGCCTCACATCAAACATCTCCACAAGTTATTGTAAGTCGAAAAACTGAGAAAACAGCTGCACTCATGTGTTCCTCTAAATGGCAAGGAATGCAGCTCAAACCCTAATTAGCAACGGCAACACTTGGGATCCATACGCTTATTCCAAGCTTTCAACACAGCAAGGGCTCCCATCGCAAACCAAAAAACCTAAACCTCAAAAAACCATCATGAATGTGAGGAAGAGTGCAAGAGGGATGACTGCAAAGCGCGTGTTTTAAGTACAGGAATCCAGTCTCCTTATCCTCAGGAACATGCAAAAGCTGTGGATCGTGTTTTTTCTTTGGTCTTGAATGATGGTTCTTTCCATATAAGTCGACCAGTATTTCAGCAATTTCGCGAAATTGCAACTAATCGAAGATGCAGAGGTACAAAAATATGTTGATATGAAGAAAGGCTTTCGGTGCCAGAAGACGGTACCTTTCACCTTGTTGCAGAAAGGGCAAGCATCATACTGATAGAGCACGACTTCACGCGGCGCATACTTGTCATCTACTCTCTCTTTCGCAGATGCGACGCTCATCATCGATGCCGCAAACGAGAGCGAGAAAGCTCCGGCCGCCACCAATGTCATTGATCTGCTCCTCGAGTTCCACAGGCTTCTTCTGCTCTCCCCCTCATATCCCTTCCCGCTGTCATCCGATCGCCAAATCTCGGCACCATATCCAGTGCTCAAGCTCCGGACACCAGGGCGGCAATAACTTAACATCTTGGAAGGAGGTGGCTGCCGCAAAGATCCATCTAACGCCCTCACGCATCCCTGTGCAACAGCAGCAGCCTTCCTCAATACCACCAACTCTCTTCCTCTCATTTTGGTTCCTTCACCACACAAAAATAAAAACCACAAAAAAAATTCCTCGACCACCAAAAAAAGAAATTTGAATCTCCGTCAAACCCAAGATCTCCTTCTCGACACAATTGGATCAAAGTGATCGCTGAACAAGACGCACAAAAAACGACCACGCGCGCACGCACACGCACTACACTCTTCTCTCGCTCGCACTCGTAAATGGCCACTCGAGGGCCCCTTGATGTGCCACTTTTGGGATATTAAATAGCCACTTCCGTGGTTCTTTAACAAAAGGGTTAGATTCAGTGTTTTTAATTTTCTGACTAATTTCGTAGTTTTTTTCTGACAAAAAAAAAATTGGGAATTTTTTGGAACTCTTTGTTTTTTATAGTGTAAATTCGATGAATTTTGCTAATTATTGGAAAATTGGCCAAATTTTCGATATCAAAAAATTTAGGGGGAAAACCATAGTTAGATTGTCTGAACCTGATGCCTGAGCAGGGTTATTTATTTCCCCCAGTTTTGTGAGGTAGGCAGACTTGCAAATCATCCACAAGAGGAATGAGCCAAATTTGGCTACAAGTCAGACAAGAAAGTAGAAAACAATTAGAATCCTCCTTAGTTTTGGCGACCTCTAGGAATGTGCTGTCCAAATATGGTGACTTCAGACTCTTTTTTCCTCAAAATATGGCGAATTTGGCGTACTTTTCTAAAAATAATCCTTTTGTAGCATTTTCACTGGAGTCTTTTTTTGTCGCCAAAATTCGCCACAAAAACAAATAAAAATAAAAATCCTCAGATAGTAGACATTTTATTTACAATTAAAAATTTCTTCTAAATATTATAAATATCCAATGTTCATGGTGCCAAAATTCGCCAAAAAACAAACACAATCCTCAGAGAGTAAATTTTTTTTTAACAAATAAAATTTTATAAATATATTTTTATTGGATTTTGTCCAGAGTGAAGAGCCTTGGCTGAACCAGAACCTACACTGGTTACCGGTACCATGGTAAAAACCCCAAAATACATTTAAATTTCTTCTAAATATTATAAATATCCCATGTTAATGGTGCGAAAATTCACCACACACAAAAACCCACAGTCCTGAGACAGTAAAAGAATTATTTACAAATATAAATTTATAAATTTATTTTTATGAGCTTTTTCTAGAGGGAAGAGCCTTGGGTGAACCAGAACCTACAATGGTTGGTTACTGGTACCATGGTAGAAACTAAAAACCTCAATATTCATTTAAATTGCTTCTAAATATTATAAACATCCCATTGTTTAGAGTTTAGACTAAATCAGCACCTTTGGGTTCAAATCTAACATTTCTGAAGTTAATATGGTCACTAAAAGACGCCTCACTGAAGAAGGTGAAGATACTAGTGTAGGTGCCCTAGGCCTCATTTATTGTCATAATGTGGCTACACCTGATAATATGGACTGGAATATTTTAGTAGTAATAGTCATGAATCCCTGAAGCTATAGGTACTTGGAACTCTAAATGAAACACCAAATAGGACACTATTGCATCAGTTGTACAAGAGATGGTGGTCACAAACATAATTTGGTTGGTTGAATGAAGAGAGAAGATCATGATGCAACTGTAGCCCAGAATTGTTTCTGGCTTTTCCTTTTAGGGTTTGCTGTGTGAAAAGGGTGTTGCCTATTCATATTCGAGCATTGGAGAAGAGAAACCATAATTTTTATGTCCTTCAACTTAGGTGGAGCTGATTTGTGGAGCTAATGACCACGATGTTGCAAGTTATGAAAGAGCGAAAGTCTAAGGATATGCTCGGGTGTTTGTTGTTTGCTTGTGTGTGTGGTTGTAGATGCGTTGATGATGGAGTTCGAGGAGTTGCAGATGAGAATAAAATGCAAATTCTTCTACTAGCTAAGTACCACTTTTTGCTTCTACAACAGTTGTGATTTTCTCTACTCATTTTAGCTATAAGATTTGTCTTAATGATTGTCAATTATGTTTTGGTGTGGGATGAATGCCCAAAATTTGTGTTGTGCAAATACCATTCGTAGTTCATTCTAGAAATCTTTGCTACGCATTTGAGGAAGTGAATGAGCATTTACATTTTTTAGTGTCTTTAGTTGCATCTCAATTGAAAGGATGACAAGCTCAAGGGGTCATAAGGCTAATCTAGATGTTGTTTCTCGGCCATGTTTGGTAGACATGGTCAATGAGGTGCATTGTTTTACATGAAGGGAGGATCGAGTACCTAAGAGATTGGGAGCTTTGAGCTATATACCTATTCCAAGGGAGGGAATTTTGGGTTAAGAAGGGAAAATATGTGACCACCATGGATTTGGTTTTAATCTTGTTGGTATCATCTTGGGATGTTGTTCGATGTTAGTTTTAGAATTCAATTTGACGTTTGGGATGGATCTATAATGAGAAAGTGTGGACTCTTTTGTAAAGAGAAACACATCAAAAGATCATGATAGCCTACAAGAAAGGTGATCTAGAATGAACTAATCCAATTGAATGCTTTGTTGTTGTCTTATTAGAATTATGAAAAACATCATGCAATAGTAGATCATGATTGTAAGTTATGTGTACTCATGTGGGTAATAATTAAATTCTGAAAAACTCTAGATCATTTATTTGTTACAGTTGCCCCATTTTTTTGGTTATACAACAACATGTGGTGCCATTCATGGCATTTTTGTTTGTAACAAGGCTTTATTTTTTGAAATTGTGGTGTTTATGGACTTTTCATTGCCTTTGCCATTAACATTTGTGCAACATCATTGAAAAATTTGTTGCATATTGAAACATTTTGTTAAACATGTTTTGAAGAAACTAAGAAGGTTTGTAAATAAATTAAATATGCAAAACATGGTAGCACATATGGTCGTAGGTTGTTGATTAGAAAGCTTTTTGAGTGCAAATGAAGTTGTAGCACATGAAATCTTTCCATATTCTGACGAGGTCTATTTAGACTAATAGGTGTTCTATATGTTGTTCTAACCATACTAGTGCCTTGAAAAGCCATGGATATTAGTTTGTTGTTGACTAACCTTAGATTGTGGGTGCTTACAAGATCAAATAAATGATTTTTTCACTTGGGTAGGTTTCAAATGACCATTTATGGGGGAGAAATGAAGGGTAACTAAAGTTTCTCCAAGATAAAAGTTTGTTTTTTTTCTAGCTTTTCATTCCTATGAAAGGAATGTTGATGGTTGTGGCTTTCAGTGTTTGGTTCCTAAATTTCCAAAAACTTTTGTTGTGTTGGAAATTGGGTTAAGGATTCAAGGGTTCTCTAAATAATATTAGGGTAGAAACAAATGATGGAATTACTAAAAAGATTTGAAATGATGTTATATTTTTAAATGAAATGACCAAGGCATAAAAACGTGTTATGTTTTGTATTCCCTAGTTTGTCATCCCTTATCCTTGTAATGACTGGTATGATCTAAGAATAGATCTTCCAATCATAATGCTAAAATATCCCTTGGACTATTGGTAAGGTATTTTCCTACAAATTTGAATACCTTTCGTTTTTTTGATAGTATGGAATCTCCTTAGCACATCATGGTCCAATAATCATCTCTAATGAATAATTCAAGATTTCAAAGTATGTTGTGTTTTGTCACTAAGTTGAAGCATTATCCTGCTTGAAGACATTAATAACAATTCTTATACCACAAAGTCAACCAACATGTGTTGGTTTTTCCCTTACACATGGATCTATCCAATTGTAGGAGTGATTTTGTTGGTCCCCAAGTCAATTGCAATAATGTTCAAAATAATCAATGTATATATAAGATTGACCTAATGTTAATGAAAATTTCACCAGCTTCAATGTGGAGATAGTTGAGTATAAAAACATCAATTTCATTTTATAAGATGTATGATTTCAAGACAAGGTACTTACACCATTCATTGGTTCTTCCAACATCTCTCACCCATTTATAGTAGTTTTCTTGTCATGGATTTGAGTAGTGCTCAATAGTGAGGTAGCATTGAACATGAGTATTTGTAATTTTGCAATTGTGGATAATCGTGCAAATATTAGTTAGCAAAGGAGGTTGTCACTTGTCTAAGTGTTTTTTGAGGTGTAGATATTTTGATGGAAAGGGAGTTTATTTCTTAGCTTAGCATTCATAACCAAAACACCTTACTTATATGATAAAATTGTGTGATGTTGTCTTCCTTGTATTTGCCAACAAGCAAGATTTACCAAATGTTATGAATGATGCAAAGATCATTGATAAGTTTGAGTTGGATTCACTATGCTAAGCCCACTTGTAAATTTCCTTCTATAAATTTTCTTAACATTAATATATCCTTATGGTGTTACTTGATGTTTATGATTTTCAAAAATTTCCTAGGGTTGTCAAGTAGGTCCAAAACTATGGTTGTACATAGCTTCTTGAGGTTTATTCCTAAGGTCACAACACAATGTGAGAACTAATTACCTTTAATGAACCACGCCACCAAAGGTGCTTAGTTCAGAAATATTATTTCACACAAACAATTTGGTGGAAATTCAACTTGTAGGTTTGCAAATGACCCATTCTGGTTCCTACAACTCGTATTCACAAGAACGTGTTTTGAATGCTCAACATTTACCCTAAAACATCATGCTTTTAATGTTTTTGGTAATCTTATATCTACCTTTTTCTCATATTTTGTTCAAAGGATTCCATTGCTTCCTTATCCTCTTTATTTTTCCTTTTTGTTGTTATTTGTTTTTGTGTTTATCTTTCTTCTTGCATTTCTTAATCTTCTTGTCCTTGTTTAGGTTATGCTAACATAGTCAACATCACGGTTGAGTTTTTGCTACTATTACTAGTCCTATAAATGAAGAGTTATAGTTCAAACCATTCTTAATTTTATTCTATATTTTGTTACATTAAGATATTTTGTGTTGGGGCTAGTTTTACAACTACCACCTTTAATCTTTTCATGATGTTGGAACATGTTTGGACTTTGTTAGAGGTCTTTAGTTTTCTTTTAAAGTTTGGTGACTATCATCATAATGGCTCATTATAGCCTTTGTATTTGCTTTCTTTGATTAATCTCATTTGCAAAACTTCTTATTATATGTTGCACATATGAAAAGATGGGATTTGATGTCACAAAACAAGGTATTTGGCAACCATGATCTAAACTCATTAGTATGAATGTGTTTGTGGGTGTTCATGGGGAGTGTTAGGAATTGGAAGATCCACATCATAGGTTTTGCGCTTGATACAATGATCAAACAACAAGTAGTTGCCATGACTAAAGGTCAAGGAGGAGATCTAGACCTACACAATTGTAGGTGTACTATTGTGAAATATATTGTTCAATCCATGTTTTTTTACATGTGTTTACTATTGGCTATCACAATTAGATTTTATTTTACCATGGCTGGTTGATTATGATGCAAAATATTTTTTCACAATTATAATTGATTTTTTGAATACCATGCACAAGTTTAAATTTTTTTCACACCTACGTGGAAATTGAAAATGGGAAGAAAGAACCGATTTCATTTAGACATGAATATGTAGTTGGTTCTATTTTCAATGCAATTGTGGAATTCATTAAATCTTATGGAACATTTGTTCATATTGGAGAACATGTGGGAATGTTACACATCAATCATGTTCAAGTAACTTCTATGGAAACCATGATTTTTTTTTAAAAATTTGAAATTGAACTTTTAAATGTATTTAACCAGAAATTTTCCTTTATTTTCACGAATGAATTTTGATAAACTAGGAAGAAATTCATTATTTTTTAAATATGCATGTGATGGTTATAGGTCAGGACCAAAAAAAAAAGGCATATCAAACTATTCACAAAAGAACTAGACTTCACACTTAGTGACATGTTATATCATCAACCTTTCGTATATCAAAACATTAGTTTTAATTCACTCCATAATGTTTAATTTTTTAATCAATATTTAAATATTTTTCCTTAATAAGTTAGTCTGAAATGTGAAATTTCTTAACAAATTGACTTTTGACAAGTAGAAAAAAAATGTGAGATTGTTGTCCAATACCATTCATCAAGAAAAGGTAGCACATTGGGATGGATAATGGTTACAAAAATGGTTCCATTCTATTATATTCTTTGTAGTTTTGTTTTTCTCATTGTTGTAATAAAAAATTGAATTCATTATAAATTGTTGTAGGGAATAAATTTGGAGGGAAATTGGGAAGAAGGCAACAATAACAATGGTCATGAAAGAATGCACAAAAATGGGTCCAACAATAACATTTCCAAGCTTTAAATATATTTATGATAAATAAAAACTTGTGCATTCACCTTTGAAGTATACTATTATACACTTTTTTTTTTAATGCATTTTTGAAACTCACTTTTATTTGTTGCACATTTTTCAGCAAGACAAAAAAGACCAACCCACTCAAAACAAGAAAACATGTCATAAAACCCACAAATGGTCAGTTTTTACTATTACCCACACATATTAAATCAACAAAACCTTGTAATATCAACTTCACCTTAATTTTTACACTTTCATGTCTTCAACCATAATTCATAACTTCCAACAAATTGATCAAATATTGTGCTCTTGTTTCCTTTTTGTGTGTTTGTCAAAAAAAATCAATCCTAAGAAACCTATATTTGACGACATGTAAACACAACATTTGAATTAAATCACATTGCATACACTTGTTAGAATAAAAAGATGTGGGATACTATAATGGGTTGAGAAAACAAGAAATGCCAACAAAACATTTCTCTATACTTTGCCAAGAGCTAAAAATCAAAAATTTAAAATCCAAAATTTTCATCCAACAAAGATAAGAAGATGAACATTTTTGAAAAGAAAAGGCAACAATACTAAAAATGGATGTGCACATGTGCAAAAATCATTTAATGCAAAAGCATGTTCATGAATGCTAGTCTTTTGCTCACAAAAATAGATAAATAGACGGGTACTAAATACACATATACATATAAACAAAAAATATTTTAGTTGTTGACAAAAGGAAATTTCTTTTATAAAAATTTTAAATTGTTTAATTTAGTAATCAAAGGAAAAATGTTTCATAACTTTTACATTGTATTGCTAGTCAATCAAAGAAAAAAATTCATGAATTTTATTATGTCTTATTATTGATCAAAGGAAAAAATGTTTGAACATGATGAATTTCTTTAATCAATTTTTGCAAACTAATTGATGTTCTTAAAATGAATACCTTGATGATGTAGTGTTGGATTAAAAATCCATTTGCTTGTTATTTAAGATCACAAAAGGAGGTAACATAATGTTGTTTCCAAGTTCTTTAAAGTTCAACTTGTAAGACTCAAAGCATTCATTTTGTTCAACTTGCATATACCTAGCACATGAAAACAAATCACATGTGAATGAACCCAAATTTCTTGGAGGAAATTGTAAAAACCTTGAAAATATCATGTGCAAAAATAACATGAAAAAATCCATGTGCATAATAACCTAATTGTTCTAAGCTTTTTTTGAAGTTCAAGATTTTATGATTAAATTAAGAAGTAGGTGAATTTGTTCAACAAATTTATTTGATAGATTGGAATTGCTTTTGACATGTTTGTGGAACTCCATTTCAAAGACATTCATGACTTGACTTTTTTACGAAGGTTAAATATAACTAGCATGTGAAAATAAATCACATGTTAATGTGCAAATTCAATTTTCTAGCAAGAAATTTGTGTGTAAAAAACTTGAAAAGGAAATCATGTGCAAACCTGTGTGTAAAAACTTGAAGAAATCCATGTGATGTTCATGGAACTACATTTTGAAAACATTCATGATTTGCTTCTTTGGCTTAGGATACATATAAGTAACACATGAAAACAAATCACATGTTAATGTGTAAACTCAATTTTTTAACAATAAATTCATGTGTAAACAACCTAAACAAAAAGTTGCATGCAAATTCATGTGTAAAAACTTCAAAAATCATCTTTAAAATTTCAAAAACAATTATGCAAAATTAGGTGGAAAACACTAGTAGAAAATGGCCATTTTGCAATTGTTTCTTGTGACTAATTTTTAGTTGCAAACGACATTTGCAACTAAAATCCTAGTAGTCGCATTGGACAAGTTGCATTGACACTAGTTGCAAACGACAACGAATTTTAAATGAAAGAAAAAATCAACAAAATACACCTTCATCCTTTGATTGGTCATATATGTATTATCGCTTAGAATTAAGATGTGACTTTTTTGGTGAATAATGGGAACAAGTTATGTGTTGCCACATGTCCCAACTTTTAATAATTAAAAATATTTTATTATTATTTTGAAATAATCTAAAACATTTAATTTTTATGTTTGGATGGTTTAGATTGTGACATGTGGCATAGTAATTGAAGTTGTCCAAACTAAATTTAAATCTATATTTAGGTATGTAGGTTGAACTAGGTACTTACCTACCTATATACCTACCTACCCATCTAGGCTAAATGCCTATCTAAATATGACCTATTTACCTACCTAGGCCAAATACTTATTTAGGTAAATAGCTAAGTAAGTAGAAAAGTTGGTAGGCAAATTAAAGAAATAGGTAATTAGGTGTAAGTACATGAATATTTATATTTTATTTTGGGATAAGTTGTTTTTATTGGCTCATCCCATATCCCCATGTTTTTAAGTATGAAAATGCAAGACAAAACACATGGGATAAACTTGTTAGTTGCAAGTCATTTGCAACTAAAATTAAGCAAGTAAATGACAACTAATTAGTTAACTAATGAACTAATAAATCAACTAATTAACTAATAAATTTAATAATTATTTAATGAATAAAATATAGAAAATTAATTAATTAACTTGCTAATTGATTAATTAACAAAAAAATTATTTAAAGTAATAATCATCAATATATTATGATTATTCAAATAATTATAATATTAGTTATTATTAAATATTACTTAATTTATTAGCTAGATAAATAATAATAATATTTAATTTTAATCATACAAAAATTATAATGATCTATCAGCCAATTTAATTAACTAATAATTGGTTAATATTTTAATAATTATCTAATTATTAATAACTAATTAATTAATATTTCGTAACCAAGAAATTAATATAATAACTGATATATTCAGTAATTAATAAATATTAACTATGAATTATAAATATTGAGTACTAATTTTTTTAATTTAATAATATAATTAAAACCGAGCCTATGCTAATTTTTTAATTATAATTATTCCAATTATTATTTTCATTTCAATTATTATTGTAGCTAGTTGGTAGCCAAGGTTAACTATTTTATTTTTATTATTCATATTATTACTTCACTCATTATAGCTATTTATGAACTATTACAATAAATATTTTGTATTTTTAATAGGTGTATTTTCCCTTCAAAAATAATTTCTGCATTTGTATAATAATTTATTAGATTTCCATGCTAACTACTATAGTAATTACTATAAAATAATAAAATAATAAAAATGAAAAGAAAAATTATATATCTATAATTGATTATAATCATTGAGTAATTCTTAATTAATAAATGTTAATTTTTGAAATATATAAACTTAAAACTAGATATTAATATTTCTTGGTAATTATTATTATATAGTAATATTTCATAATTGATTACTTATAATAATAGTAATTTGTAGCTAGTCTAGGTTAGCTATTTGATTATTATAAGTAAATTTTTAATAATTACATTCATCATTTGAAGATAATATAATAATATTATATTATATTTTTAGTAATTATTTCAGTAATTAAATAATTATTTTTTCTATCTTTCTAATATCATCATCATTATGGTCATTATGTAGTAAAATATTACTATTTAAAAAAAAATAGTCAAAGTTTAAACTTTTATTACGTGTAATTAATATAAATACATAATATAATATTAATATAACTAATAATAAATGTCATTTGTAATAATTTTTAAAAGTATAATAAAATGGTGTGGATAAACTTGTATATGGGCACAATATGTTTAGTAAATATCTTACAAATTTTTTTAGTATATTCAAAATATACACTAATTAGTGTAACCATAATATCGAGGCCATTGATGCTAATAATAATACCGGAATACACATGTAATATGGTTGTTCATATACATTCAAAATATACATTTATAAATCCTAATACACCCGACTATATTTTTTAGAATTCACAAAATACACCTTTGTATATTCATAAGGTTGCAACTAAATTGGTCACATTTGCAACTAATGTGACATAAATTGTTTTTCTTGGATGAAAACCAAACTAAATGTTGTTCACATGTAATGATGAACATAAAAATAGTCACAAACTAGTTGCAGTGTAATTACAAATATGACCAAAACAAGAAATAATTACAAAAATGTCCAAATGTAGTTGCAAAAGGTTTAAGGTCGCATGTAGTCGCAAATATAGTGGTTACATTTTGGCCAATTCTATTAGTGAAAAACATGAAGAAAAGTATACGATTCTAAATTGGTCACATTTGCAACTAATGGGACATAAATTTTTTTCTTAGATGAAAACCAAATTAAATGTTGTTCACATGTAATGATGAACATCAAAATAGTCACAAACTAGTTGTAGTGTAATTACAAATATGACCAACACAAGAAATAGTTACAAAAATGTCAAAATGTAGTTACAAAAGGTTTAGGGTCGTAGGTAGTCGCAAATATAGTGGTTACATTTTGGCCAAATTCTATTAGTGACAAATATGAAGAAAAATATACGATGATGACACCATATGGGCAAAGGTCAAATGGATAATATTAGCCATGGGCACATGATGGCAAACCATCCCCATATGCCAAAAAATTCACCCATTGTAATTCACTTACGTAATGTTAGTTTTTGTGACCCTACCTTTGGGCTTAAAACTAAAGTTAGGGCAAAAAAAAAAAAAAAAATGGGCCAAAAAACAAGTTTAGGCAAGAAAATGGCTTTAAACATTGAAGGAATGAAAAGGAAACATTATTAAAGCTCCCAAGATGAACTACCATTTTGAAAGTTGAAAGTCTTGAAATGTTTTAAATTTTTGGAACAAAAATGCAAAGGGTAAACCTTGTACAAATCAAGAGATTTTTATACCATTTGAAAGTTTTCAAAGGTTACATATTGAAAGTGAGTTCCCATTCTCCATTTGAAGCTAGGAACTAAGATTTATAATGAAACGAAAAGACCAAAAGTCAAATTATCAAACTAATAGTTTGATTCCCAATTTTAAAAACCCAAAAAACTTGGGTCAAATGACCTTTACTGAAAGTGTGCAACATGGTGTTAAAAAGATTTTGACAAAAGCTATAAAATTGAATGGTCATATGCTCAAAATAAGCTTGAAACAAACATAATATGACATTCCTAAATTCCTAACAACAAAAGTTACAATTTTGAAACTCCCACTTGGGATTCCCATGAGAAAATGTCATTTGAATGCAACCCTTTCAAAGAGGCATCAAGTATTTTATAGGAACTTAGAAGGTGGTGGCATGCTCCCTAATTCAAAATGTGTGAATGTAATGAGTTCAATGCAGGTCCATGAACCAAAGTTGACTCCATTTTCACTAACCATATGCATTGGTTAGCCTATGCAAGTGACAAGGTCTGTGAGGTGGTTATAAACATGTCCCTATGCTAGAGTTCATGCACACCCCTTTTTCTCTAATGTGTAAAGTTAAAGAACATGCCCCCAATTTTTTCTCCCTTTTAGATCTTTTTTTCATTATTACCATTTGGGGGTAAAAACACGGTAAAAGGATCCACGAGGGCCAAGGTTGAAGTCCTTACCAAGGACTGCATTTTACACTTGTCTTGCATGTATTAATCTATTTAATACCAAAACTATACTTTAAATGTAAATTATGGGATTGAATATTAATATTTGAGACCAAACATGACCCATATTATAATGAAAATTAATGTTTTTTTGCATGACAACCTAGATTATAGTCAAATGTACACTTTTGTTTTTAACCATGATTACAAATTTTGAACCTTTTTAACCATTAAGGACATTCAAAATCAAAATTAACAACATTCGTTCAAAGGATTCAATACATATGCATTTAAAAATATAAACACATTTGGCCCTTTTTATGAAGTATATTATAGCCCATAATACATTTGAGAACATTTGGTGGATGTTTGAATAACAAAAAACACATTCAAAATTTAGAGTTCTTAAAAGGACATTGTTAACAAGTGTTTTGTGTATGACAAAGGACTCCAATAATATATTGAAATGACTCCAAATTCACTAGATTCCAATTTCATGAGCACACAAACATAATTTCAAATGTTGAACAAATAATTCATTAGATACAATTAATAATGATTTTTCAAAATGATATAAATGCAGTTTTAAACATAATCAACAATTATATTGGCTCCTTTTACTGTGAATGGACCTTTGGGGGTTCATTTCCTAAGCCTTGGCAAGAAGTTAAGGGTGTGTCATCAGCATAATAATTAAGTGGAAAAAAATTGTAGGTTGTTTTGCTTGGTTGTTTACTTCACAAATTGGGGAATGCTCCAATCTTCATTACACAAGATCATGGAAATTCCAAGTTTCTAACAAATTCACCATTTCTCATAAACAAACATTATAGTTATTGTTGAGCTATAAATATGTTCTATATGTTCTTCTATGTTCTTGTTTCTTAAGAAGTTATGTTTTGTTATTCATGTTAGGGTTATTTTGTGTGTAGAAATGAACTTGCCCACTTTCTTGCCAAGTTTTTTGAGCATGTTCATGGACAACCATGGAGATTATTTTTCCTTTTTAAAACCTTTTTCAATTACTATTACAACGGCCTAGGAAAATGTGGGTAGATTTTGGAGTAGTGCACTTAAATTTTTCGAAATATTTGTGAGAAAATATATTAGGGGTATAATTGCAAGGTTTTCAAGGAAACAAATTGGAAGGAATTCATGAAATAGTTAATAGTCAAATTTTTTGGAGGTATTGTGAAGTTGGAAGTAGGTGTGTGACAAATGGAGCAAGATGAAAGACAAATTCAAGTTTGAAAAGAAGGAAACTCAAATAAATAATACACCACTCTTCAATTAGCCATGGTATGAAAGGTTTGACCAAATGTTTAGAGGCACAACCAAGATCAATGATGTGTTTGATGGAATTAACTAAAGGGTGTGTTACAAACATTCTAAAATTCAAGTTGTAAAGGTAATTGGGTAAAATCACATTTAGAGGAGCCACCTAAGTGAATGGACACTCCTTAAAACTACATTTTTATATGTTTGAAAGATCACAAGCAAAAAAGAATAATTTAGATTGTCATAAATTTTTTTGGAATATTTTTTATTAATTGCAAAATTTACATGCTCAAAGCTTGACACAAATAAAAAATGTTTTTGCATGTTCAAAGCACAAACCTCAAAAATGGATAATCTTAATTTTTTTCAAACATCCATTTTTTCTACCAAATGTGCACCATTCCTTTTGAAAATTGGAAAGGATTTTAACACTGATGATTAAAAGGGCAAAAGGACTTGAATTGATGATTTTCTTTTATAACCCATTTGTGTGCATTTGGTTCAAAAGTGTTTTTGACCTTAAAAATTATGGGTTTTGAAAATGTGGTTTTAACAAAAGTTGTTCATACATATGTGATAGAGGGCATGAATGCATAATATACATGATATAAAATCAAATTGTATTTAAAATGTAATGTTAAATGGGGTATCCGAAATACAAAATTATAAAATATAAACCAACACAAAAATGACACATGTCATGTGTAATCCTTGAAAATGGGGTTTTATTTTGGCGCCCTTGAGTCCTTTGACCATGATTTCACCCAAATGAAGATGTGATCCCTAGCACCCAATAATACTATAATCCAACATGCCAAACCTTTATTTTTAATCCTAAAAATGAAAAGGAGGCTCACGCTTCATCTATATGTTTAAATATTTTTAAAACCAAGGCTTGTAAGTTGCATGGTTTATAAGGCAAAACAAATTAAAAAAATTGAAAAGGAAAAATAAAGTTAAATGCAAGCTCATGTCTAATTATAAATGTCATTAAAAAATTTGGAGATGGTGTCAAAGATTTAGAAAAATTGAAGATCGAGATGATATTTTAAAATTTTCAAATTCAATGGGAAAGTAAAAGATGATAATACAACATTGCAAGGCCAATTACAAATGACAATTCTATTTGTAAAAGCTCTGAAACTTAAAATACCTAAAGATGATAGTAATTCATAGTTATTACATTTGATTTACTCTATATTTGTTGTGCAACTTGTACTTTGTAAAGGAATAAAAAACATTGGAATTGTTTGGCCATGCAAGTAAAAGAAGCCAAATATGTTTGATTGTGTGTTTCTTTTTGTGAAATTACACTTCATATGTATGTTTCTCTATGAAATCACATTACATTCTATGATTGTGGAATTTACATTCAATGGATTATGTGTCTCTTTTTTTTGTTACAAGTATTTTGCACAAGAAATTACACTTTGTCTTCTAACAATTAGAAATCCACCTATTGTAAAAGTGAGTGTAAAAATATGGCCTTGATTATAAGCATAAAACCTCTTTTAGGAAGATTAAAAACCTTTGACTTATTTTGGTACCTTTTTATTTTCAATAATCAATAGCTCCATTGTGATGTTAATTACACATATGCATTAACTTCTACAAAAAAAGTGTTTATTTTGACACTTTGTTTGACAATGGGTGTGTGTTTAAATATGTGCCAATAGTCAATGAATAAGATTTTACAACCACCTTGGTGTTGTAGTTTACATTTTTTTTCCAATCATTGGTTCAATTTGTTCATGTGTATATATAATAGGATAGGTATGTCGTAATTTATTGAATGAAGTTTTGATAACAAAAGCAACACCCTACATGCATTTGTCCAAGAACACAAAATTGCAAATTAATTAGACATTGAGTTGAATACATTGAATTGAATGCACATTCAATTCAATGTAATATCATTAACATATTTTGGGTTGTCGATCAAATATTGCTTAAACAAAATTTCTTTTTTTTTTTTTCCTTTTACCTTGGAATTTTTACTACTCTAAAGGTTGGTAATCTATTTCCAAATCCTTGAAAATTATCCAAAGGAGCTATTACATTTGGAATCCTTGGCTCAAGTGCACTTGACAATCTATGTAGGAATTATGTAAAACACAAACAACAACAAACTTTTAGGGCTTTATGAACTTTTGAGTTAAAATGCCTTAGTATATACCACATGTTTTATGAAGATCCAAAGGCATTTTCAATTACTACTTTCCCTAAATTCATACTACAATCACATTTTATTGTATCCACATCATCTAGATTATAAGTTTTAAAATTTTTTTTGCAAATATGATCAAATTGGGCATGCATCATCATTGATGATATAAGGTGTATGCATTGTAAGGTGGCTCATTTTTGGTGGATGCTCCACTCCCTAAAAATTCATACGGTAGTGTTAAAATGGTAATCTATTTTGATATCATTAATTTAGTGAGGAATTACATGGTGGTTAACGAACTAAAAAGCCCATATGAAAATAAGCCATTCTCAACATTTCTTTAATGTACATGTTAAAGAATAATAATAGAAATCCACTCAAAAATGATTATGATATGGACTTATGAAAATATGGCTCATTTTAGGCCATTCAAAAATCCATAACTTTTTTTTGTTTAATTTTTAACTAATAGTTTTTCTGCACATATGTTCTTTTTGTTTTAACATATCATATATTGAATCCCTATAATATATCCCAAATAAAATTCATACACAAAAATGCATGTATATAAAGGCACAAACAATAAACCAATCCATATTTTTCAACTTCAAAAGTCCATTACTATATATTTGGTGTATATATGTTACAATTTTCTTTTATAAATGTTTTCTTCTTCAAGTTAAAAATTTAAATCTAGTCACAAAATTGGAAAATTATTGTTTTTATGTCATGTTAATAGCATGTAAATGCACACCATTCTGCAAAACACTAAATTGCAATGTAAAAAGTGAACCACCCTACCTCGCAACCACCTTATAAGATGTGCACCTCATACCTTTAACAACCACCACTAGCTCTTGTAAAATTTCATAATTCCTCAATTATGCATAAATACTAGACAACTTGAATTTCCCTCCATTATAGACTTTGCTAAGTTTGCCAACACATACATTCCAAAATAATTTGTCTACATCACAAACTACTTACATTACAATGTTATGAAACTTGTTTCTATTAAAAAATCACTCAATACAAATGCCATTCTTTTATAAGGAAAATAAACTAATGGTATGTGAGTACCATTAACAACTCCACAAATATTAGGCAATCTTGTGAAATCCTAGAAATGATTAATAATTTGCTATAGTTGGTCCCAAACATAATATAAATATACTTGTTAAATAACTTGTCTTTATCTCATAAAATATCATAGACTATGTCAATGTATTTCCTTATGGTATAAACCCTTACATTAAATCAGTCAACCATGTGTGTGGCATTGATTCCACGAGCAAACATGTATAACACAAATTGCTATAATTATTTTGATCTCTAATTGTGGTCTAACAAAATCCATACATTGGGATTGAAGAAATAGTGTCAACTTTAATACTAAATTATTAAATGCCTTAAAAATCATTAAATGTAGTATAATTGAACTTTTATTTTTCATTTCTAATGTTGTAGCCACATAATATTTTTCACAAAATCCCATTGAACATGTTGCCTAGGCTTTTTCCACCATATATGATATCGAATTCATTGTTTTTCCCTATTAAAAATTGCGCACAAAATTGATAACACATGCATCCTTAGTGGAAGTTAATTCAAAAGAAAATCATGCACTTTTGATTTGAAAATTGCACAATACCCCAATGTAATGAAAAGGAACATCCAAGGAATCACAACCCTCCTAAGTAAAGTGTGTTCCATCTTTAACACAAACGTCAAAAAAAAAAAAAAAACTTGAAAATTCACAAAGTTGAGGAAAACAACTTCAAAAACCTCATGTTGGAAAATGAATTTAAAAAAAAATAATGCATTACAAATTAGCCTAAAGAGCTTGAAAATTGGAAAATATGTAGTCAAAAATCAAAAGTTAAATGGAAAACAAACCTAGTATTGTTTCATTGAAAATTCAAAAAAGAACTCATACACTTGCCTCACACTTGTGTGCTAGAACTTAGTAGAAAGTTAAGAATATAAGTTTTTTCAATAGTCAAAGTTGGCAACTTTTTATTAACTAGCAAATGTTTTGTTACCCATGTGCCCAATTGGTGGCTAATAGTTTGCCTAATAAGTTGGGGGGGCACTAACAAATTGTTAGCCAACAAATGTTTGGTTATTTGCCAACTATTTTTTATCATGTGCCTAGGCTTAATGTTGCAAGCTTTTATGTCTCTTCTTTTTTGCTCTATTTTGTTCCTTGTGAAATGGAATCTTGTACAAATCTTATTATCAATGATGATTTTTGCCAACTTCCTCACATTGTTTTTTTTGGAGATCCAACAAAAAGAGAAGGATGAAATAGTTCCAAAAATTATCTCAACCACTTTCAATTCTTTAGAATCCCAAAATTTTGAAATGTTCACGACAAATATATCACGTGGAATCTAACACATAGATGACCATATGATAAATTATGGAAAACAACCCATATATTAGCTCCTTGATAATCTCATCATGGGAATTAAAGTGGTATGTTACATGGAAGCAATTATGTTTTTATTTTGGGGAATGGGGGTCACGAAGATGCTTTTAATGGGGGTTGCCCAATGTTTCAAAAGTTCTAATTAATGATGATGAGCCAACCAAGGTGGCTCCTTAATTATGCAAAACAAATAGTTCATCATGTAAAGGTTCTACACTTTATTGTAAGGTCCATGAAAGATAATTAACCATGTGACATGATTATGCTAATTTGAATGCATTATTAAACTATTTTTTATCTTTCCAAAGAGTTTTGAATTTTTTTTCATCATGTCTAATATGTGCATTGTTCAAATTGATTTATCCATTCATCATATTCAATTCCTATTTATTGGCATTGTTCAAATGAATTGTTTGACCAAACATGATTTTGTTGTGAGTTATATTCCATTGGATTTTGATGAAATTCAAATTTCTTTATATTCAAGTTCTATGTGGTCGATTAGGTTTGTGAACCTACTATATGTATAGGTTCATTCAACAAGCCCTTCAACTAATTTCTTTAGTTGTCTGATGAAAGAAATGAACCATAATTACAAATTTTAAGTAAATAAGCCAAACAAAAGTGATTGAAATTCGAAACCTACAAATTGAATTTTCTTGACTAAAATTCCAAGTACGAGATACAAAAAAATTATCAAGCAAAACATAACTTGTAAATTGAAAAATAAATTCAACTATAAAAATGGAAAAGAAAGGTAAATTCGAAAGAAAATAGTCCAAATTGAAATTAAAAGGTTTTGATTGGGGAGGTGGACTAAGGTCTCACTAATGAATTGAAAAGAGTATTTGATATTTAGTAGCTATGGAAATGGAAAAATTAAGGGAAAATGTTCTTTGGTTTTTTTACCAACCTTTAGCAAAAGAATTTGAAAGGCAAACATTAACAAATAGAAATAAAATTTATGCTAGATCAAGAGTTGTTAAATGACAAACATTGGACAAAGGTGATAAAATTCAACTCTAAAAATCAAACATTGCCAAAAATAAATGCAACACTAAACAAATGAACTGAAACACTTATTTGCAATTTATATTACAAAGCATCAAAATTCTAAAGTTTAAAGAACAAATACATATCATGGTTTTGGTAATGGTTAATTAGTGATTTGTGAAGTGGACTAGACTTGTAACAAGGCTAGTTGGAAGATAAAGTTAAAGTTGCAACAACTACTTTGAAGACCAAAGCCATAGTCGGCAATGTATGGTTTTCTCTTCTTGATGGATCTTCAAAAAGTTGTGCATTGGACATTTAGATGCTTACACGAGAAGTACGGACCTTTGATGCTCATGTGGATGGGCTCCTCACCCACTTTCTTCATCTCTTTAGGTCTTTTGCTTGAATGACCAAATAAATTTCCTTTATGACACAAAAGGAAGTTTATTACTCTCCATCACACTTCTTACAAACTTGCACAAATCTAAGCAAGGCATGTTTTAGGATTCTATAATGCAAAAAAAAACATAATCTAAAAGGAATAATTGGAAAATCAAATCTACATTACATGCATTTTGCAATGGCAAACCACAAGTGAAGTTGAATCCTTATTGTCCAATGACCACTAATTTTAGGTATTTCAATTTAAAAAAACAATGAAAAAGATTTAAAAAGGAAATCAATTGCTTTGCTAACAAAAAAAATCAATGTAAAAACCATTAACATGAAAACAAGATGGACCAAATCTTGGAGGTAAGAGATTGTTTGATTATATGCTCTCAAAACCTTTCAACAAGTTCAAATGTATAGTGCATTTTGTGGCTTAAAGCATTGTTGCATTCTACAACATGAAAGAAAAGTCGTGGAGAATATATAAAACATGAAGAAGGCATTGTACATTCATCATAATGCCTTTGCAACAATATTTCAAAAAAATCTTCCAATAACATGAAAGTCATGTAAAAAATCAAAGGAAAGAAAAATAATAAAGATTAAGGTTTACAACCGAACATCTAACCTACCTTCCTTTGCAACCTATGGGTAGAGTCTACATAATTACCAAGAGAACATAACATTGTAGATATATGTTCTTTGAACATTTATTTGGAATTTGGCCATAAATGCAAACTTGAAATGCATGTTGTGATTACTTAATAGCTCATTTAAAAATATTTGTAATATTATTAAATTTAAATAAACCTTCTTCTCAATATACCTTGATTATTATAATTTATTTATAGCCATGAAAAAAGTTTCAAAATGACTACACATTTAGTTGAGACAACTTGACCAATGTTGAAATAAAAGCATTCCCAAACATCAAAAAGGTGTGGAGATGTGAAGAGCCCAATATGAAATCTTGATGCCTTCAACATGCTCTCCACAAAGGCATATGTGAAACCTTGCAACAAACAAAACATCAAGTGTAATTTTCATGTGTGTCACAAGATAACAAGTGAAAGTTCATACTAATAGACATAGTTGTGCATCACTTTAAGCTTTGAACATTATGGCTATCAATGAAACAATTTTGTCATATCTCACAATTAAACCACCAAAGATGTGCAATATTTCGAGGATTTTGCAACCAATGATTCCTGCAAAGAGAACAAAGTCCCCAAATTTTAAATGACTAATTCACCTAATGTGCTTTTTAAAGAAATGGGATAGGTGAAATTAACTATGTATTTAGTAGGATTTGAACCCACAATGACTCACAACCTAACCATTAACCCTCACCACAAAACATTGATGCTTGGATGTTCCTAAAAAACTAATGCATGAGGACATGAATACAATTGTCAATATTCTTGATTGCATCACCTTCCTTTTGTTTTAATTGCATGATCGCATTCAAGTATGATAATGGCTAGTTCTTCCAACACTAGGACCTACCAACATATTCTATGAGTTTTCTATCACATGTGAACTTCACAACAACTGTTAACATTTAGTGTTTTGATTAAACCCAACTAAGCCCAAATTTAGAATTTCTAAAAATTTTGTGATTGCTTATAGTTTATCCTCTTTCCTAATTTCAATGGGCGTTTGACCAATTTAGTCCCATGTGTTGAAGATTGCAAATCCTATAGTTGTAATAATCTACAAAAACAATAAGATGTATCAAGAACTTATCTTTCATCACAAATGGGCTTCTAAAGAGCTTGTTGTCTCAAAGGACCAAACAAATCTAAACATTTCGAAGCCCAAGGAAAAGTTTGGGCACATCTAGAAACTTGTTGAACTCGACTAACAACTTTTAGATGGAGATCATGCTAGTAAACACAAACTAGGTTATAGAGTTACTTGACTTCAATCACCCCATTTGCCCAAAAATTAATGTAACAATGAGAGGAGGACACAACCTAGTTGCATGTTGTCTATATTTATCAAGCTATGTTCCAAATACACATATACAAAAACTTGATTCCTTGTACATGTGGGAAATTTATAAAAAATTTTCCAATGATTTGAATTAACAACAACAACGCACACAATAACGCATCTTGAGTTTTGTGACAAATTTTAAAATTGACTATTATCTTTTTTTATTATGTTTATAACTACTTGGTCACAAAAATTACTATGTAGTTGCAAAGGACATCAAGATGCCCCATGACATTATGGTTTTGTGAATATAGTCAATATGACAATTTGTTCAATTTTTGGGTCAATATATTATTATTATTGAATTTAAATTAATATATTTGAATGATTTAAAATTAACTATGCAAAAATACCATTTACTTTTATGATTAATAACAATTTATAATGTTTCAATTTCTAATGATGATGATGTGGCATGCCGTGTGTCAACAAGGTGTTATAATTAGTAGTCAACATCATTACATTAATTTCAATAAAACTACATTCATTAATTGGTGAAAAATGTTTAAAATGCCAAAACAAATCTTTATAACTTGTCTTATGCAATTATAATGTGCAACACAATTAAAGAAATGACTAAGAATGTCTTCAGCATTTAGTAGTCAACTTTATGATTCATGACATTAATTTTAATAAAATTACATTTATTAATAGGTCAAAAGTGTTCATAATGCCACAACACGTCTTTTAAAACTTGTCCTATGCAATTACAATGTCTAACATGATTAAGGACTAAAAATTATCTTTAACAACTAATAAAAATAACTAAAAAGAAAAAAATTTGCTAGGACCATTCATTTTATTAACCATTTAGTTTAAATAACCTAGTTTAGTTATAATTTTATCACAATTTGGCCAAATTTAATAGTGTATTGCTTCAATAATGAACTTTACTATAATTTTGCCAAATTTAGCCAAATACAACCTAAGTGTTCAAATTCAATTTAATTTATCATTGTTTAGCCATGATTATCTTAAATCATTATTTTAAATCTAAATTATATTAATTTAGCCAGACATTTACAATTTTCAACCAATTTTAGCCTTATAAATAATTATGTTTAGCCATGTTTAGACTAATTTAGTTTATGTCTAACCTAGAGTAACTTAATTTAGTCTAAATCCATTTTAAATTAACCTAGGTTTAGCCTAATTTAATGTATGTTTAACTTAACAAATTTAACTTAAAGCCTAAATACTTCTAGGCTCAACTAAATTAATTTATTTCTAGCCTAATGAAGCTTAAGTTAACTTAAGCTAGGCTGATATATAGTAAGTAGGTGACTTAAGTCAACCTAGAGTAGTATTTGAGGCTAAAACTTTTGATCTTTATAATTTTGTGCTTAATATTAATAACAAAAAATGTGGTAGTGCAACTAATGAAAACTTCAACCCCAAAATGGAGGTGAAGGGTTCAATTCCTTGTTTTTGTAATTTATGATACCTAGGCTACCTAGGCTAGGAGGTCGACGTTTGTTTTAATTTAAGCAACCTAACCCATGTTAAATAACTTATATTAATTAAGCTAACTTGATTTTTGGTTAACCTAGTTACCTAGGTTACCTAAGTTAGATTAGGTTGACATGACATGCACTTTGCATGTCAAACCAAGGTCAATGATGACATGGAATTTCAATATTACAACAAAATAAAAAATCATTAATTGATAAGACAATTATTTTTTACATGTCCATTGTAACTAAAGTGGTGAAATGACATGGGTTTAACAACTTAATAGTCACTAGTCACAAATATTCTTTTTAACTAATATATAATCATAAAGGGAAATTACAAATCCCAAAATGTGTTCTTATAAAAGGAATTTAAACTACCTATGAATGCTTGCTTAAACATTTGAAAAATTCACACACAAACAAAAACACTTTGGAATTGAATAAAAGCAGCATCACAAGAGCAAAATACCAAAATTGAAATGTTGGAATTCACTGACATGTTGGTATTAAACTTTTCCATTAATTTTTGCTCATGTGAGGATCACATTGCTATTATTGGCTATTTTAATTCCCACACACACATTCCTCCTCTTATTCTTTGAATTGAATTATTGCACCAAACATAGACATGGCAAATGAATGTGTTATTTCCTCTTTAAGCCCATGAACAAATCAGAATTTATGTTTTTTGAAACTACATCTAAGTAGCGGGACAAAGGTTTTGTGTGATGTTACTCATCTTATAAAGTCTTGACTCCACACCACTAAGAAATTATTCCTTTGTGAGATAGACACACATGCCTTATGACAAATGTTCATTTTAATATTTGGTGCTCATTGGAAAGTGCTATGAGATATCAACATGAGAAATATGGCTTGATGTCTTGGATGTATCTTTTGCAAAAGGTTATTATGTGGTGGTGGTGCCCAAAATGCTAGTAAGAGGTAGATCATGTTCAATTCCCATAACAAAGCTACAAATTTCCATGCCAAAACCAAAGTGGAATGATGTGGTGGCAACATGAACTTATGTTGTTGGAACAACACCATCATACACCTTAGTGTTTTCACATTTTTCATACATGTCAACCCAATTAAAAAGAAGGTGACGCAAAAACTTGGGGGCTATTGTATATCTTAATAACACATTGGACAACTACCTAACAACCTAAGCCTATTTAGGGTTACATCTAACCAAACATGAAATTACATTCGTTTGAAAATAACATTCCATGACCTCTTGTCATTTCCACATTGATTAAGGAATGAATCAAACTTTTATCCCCAAAATCAAAATAGACAATCATAGAATGAAACTAGTATTTATTTTGACCTTTGGACCAAAACTCCATGACCATATGATCCATGCAAACTTGCACAACAAATTCATACTTATTGAATTCATTTCCCACAAATAACCCTAATTGTTTCATAACAACTTTTTATTCCATGGCCTTTTAAAAGTCACATTTTCAAATTGAAGGACGAAAACCATTAGAAATATGGTTCTAAAATACAAATTACAAGGGAAAAACTTGTTAAGAGTGTGAACAATAATCTTAGTGATAATTTCTCAAACCCTATAATCAAAATGAGAATTATAAACAAATCAAAATTTTCATTACCAATGTTAAATAAGAAAAAGACCACATGAAGAAAGAAAAAACTCCCCATTACAATCTTGGTCTACAATATATTCTTTAGTAATGACCTTAAACTTTGTTACTTGGAAAACTTTTGTGAAATTTGAGATTTTGTGTTCTTCATTTGCAATCTAAATTTGGTTGAAGAAACCCAACAGTTGTAAGAAATTCATAAATTTAATACTTGCTTGAACAAGATGAATAACACTATGAGTGTTTAAATCTTGAAGTATAATAAGCATGTTGGCACATACACCTATATTTAGATAATGAAACATGGTAATACCTATTAACCCAAACATTTGGTGCACATAGATAACAATATAAATGTTCACATGAACTTGCTACTTGATTAGTTATTACCTTAGTCATGTAGTCATTTGATGATTAGAAACAAATGACTTTACTCAAATATGTCATCCATGACAAAAGGTGATTGATCATGATGCACATACTACAACAAATGGCACTTTGATTACATGACAATGATTGGGACATAGTTGCAAAATGTCATAGTCATGAATGTTGGGTTTAGGCATGATGCTCTCATTATAGTCACATAAATGCATTCCAAGCTAGGAGATGATGGATGCATTGTATCTTCAATGTGGGTGTGCAATCAAAAACATCTTCCAAAAAACATATTGCATTGTAGGCCATAAAATCCACAAGGATGTCCATGAGAGAACATCAAGGAGGGGGATGATCATTAAAAGAATCTTAAGACCTTCACCAACCTCAATAGAATGTTGCATTGCAAACTCCACCATTTTAACCTTCAACTTTAGAAGCTTGAGGGTTGTTTGCCATATATACCACACATGGTTAGAACATATGCTTCAAATGTCCAAGTCTTGTTTACTATTCGTTTATTGACTACAAGGCTCTATTTGGCACATGGATGGAAATTATTATTCTTATTTGTAAGATGAAATACCTTTTGAAGAATGTCATAACACTCAAGTTTGTTGAGAATCATTAATGAATTAATGCCATATTCAAGTTAACAATGCTTAATGTGTGGAGAAGTTTTTTAAGTTATCAATGTTATGCAAACTCACCAAATCGTTTGATCCATAGACAATGTAATTTCAACTTGCACAAGCCACTGAAGATCTATGCTTAAAAACCATGGTTGATATTATACTTGTATAGAGAGCACAAGTATATTCCTAACTAAAAATGGGACAAAACAAATTTGATTTTTCTCAAAAAGAAGATTACACATCTTGCTAACCAACCAAAAATTAGCTAACAAGAATGCTTAATCATATAGGTTATTTTAAAAAAATGTTATAAGTCTTTCAAACTTGCAAGACATTCATTTGCACATGACTACTACCACATTATCGTTATTTTGCCCAAGATATATTAAATGTCTAACTTTGAAACTTTAAACATGGGTGTACTATTATCTATCATTCAAAACCATTTTGTATGGATTAATAATTTGGTAACATCTTCGATTATTGTTGTAATCTAGTCTACAGTCTCAATGTCTTAATACTATAATGGGTGCAACCTAAAATCCTAAATTGATTTACAAACATATGAATCTTAAACCAATCTACCAAATGTCGAGATTGAACAACTAGCAACACCAAACTCCATACCTTGAGGTGCTCTTTGCAAGCTTGCAACGATTCAAAATGTGACAAGAACTAGGGTATTGGGCAATGTTTATCCTAGTCAGAAAACATACACCTACCTAACAACCTACTATGACTTAGTGTTATGTATAAGTAAATATGAAAAATTATATTCATCAACAATCATTTCTCATCTTCACATTGGTTAAGGAGTCAGCCAAAATTTTATCCTCAAATTCTACACATATTGCATAGTTTCTTCCGTATGGAAAGAGGCAATAAAAACAACTTTGGGTGCACCCACTCCCTAATTATTATATATAATAAAGGACGTTGGGATGAGAAATGAAGCCTCCCCTGAATCCGCCCGTCCCGTCATTTGTCCATGTTGTCCCTCTATCCATCTGTCCGGTCGTCCATGCGAATCGACACCCTGGAAGCTCCGAGGTTGCCGGCTGCACACCATCCCTCTACTGAGTTTGACACTGCAACTTTCTGCCCACCAAGAATGGGAAGGAAATAAACCAGGAATGGCCCTCCATCCATGTCCCTATTTAGATACATTTTGGCCTCCTCCAGTGGTTTCAGAAATGTTCTGTAGTGCCCACTGATGATGGGTTCACGGGCACAAACTTCTTGAGTTTGGGAACCAAGACATCATCATCACCACCAGCACCACCTGCTGGGAGAGTGCATAAGGATTTAGAGAATCATGAAATCGATCTCAATTCGTCGCTAATAGATCAGTACGAGCGAGAAATGAAGGGGGAGAGTAGCACTACTTATAGCACAACCCAGGAGGAGGAAGAGGAGGTATCCAATTCCAACAACAACGACAAAAGATCAGGAACTAGACTTGGCCATGGTAGGTTGCAACAACCATTTTTTGAGGTGAAGAATTGCAGATCATCACGGGGCAGCAGCTTGAATTCCAAGTTCCAACAACAGGAAGTCTTAGTGTACAGAGGAGTGCGGCACAGGTCGGAGCTCAACAAGTGGGTCACTGAGATCCCCCCAACCGCACACAAGCGCAATATTTGGTTAGGAACCTACAAGAGTCTAGAGGAAGTTGCAAGGGCTTACGATGTAGGGATTCATTATACAGGGAAAAAAATCCCTTTCAACTTCCCTGAGTATGTCAAGAATCTCCCAAAGCTCCCACAAGGACTTAGTTAGGAAGAGCTTGCTCCATTCATGAAGAAGCAAGCTCTCACTGCTGCGAAACAAGCCCAAGTTGAAGGCACCACCACCACCACCAGCGAATTGCCACAAACAACAACAACAAAATTATTCCCAAAAGCTATCACCATCCGGGGCTAAGTTCACCATCCAGGGTTAGCTTTGCCACTGCAACCAGACCACTCTCTGTTCTGTTACTTTGCAGCAACACCCAATTTCTTTAGATCCATCATCTTACCTCTTCCACACCCCAAGAGCTCAAGCTCCTGTTTGTCATGCCGTTCGTCTGTCTACTTCGCTTGACATACGTTTTTGCAGATTTTGACATTGATTACTTGATTTTTTTTTGGTTTGTTTATGCTGCAGGTGTGTTCTGTGACGACGAAATAGACTTAGTGAATGTGAACGCATGCAAAGAGTTGACGAAGATGCAAAAGCCACAGACATAGTGGAGCAAGCCATCGAAGAATCATGATAAGATTCCAAACAACTCTGTGAACCTCCCGAGGAAGAGCCACACATACCGGATTCAACAGCCGCGTACCGTGATATATTCCTGGGCTGGGGATGACCATTCAGGCTCACCTGGTGTTTAATTGAGACCCAATTGCACTTGCTGCTGTTTTTGTCATTCTGCAACTACATCCTTACTCTTAATGTCAAGAAAGGGGTCCCTATGGCCGGCCTACAAATTTCTCATGGGGCTTGACTCCTTACTTTTAATGCTCAGGATTAGGTCCTCTGTGGCAGATTCTGCCACTTAAGCCCTTGATGCCATTATTTTTACCAGAGAAATT
>Ga0116231_10000607_pt1 | contig 64946 bp, 47 predicted proteins | sample S1TSphgellanicum_2_FD_89695 | JGI IMG/M metagenome (GOLD analysis project Ga0116231, IMG submission 89695) | Host-associated microbial communities from peat moss isolated from Minnesota, USA - S1T2_Fd - Sphagnum magellanicum MG | ecosystem: Host-associated > Plants > Peat moss > Unclassified... | reverse complement strand
TTTGTGTGTCAACAATTGCAATTCTAACTATGATTTGTGTTTTTTATCTTGGGGGGGGGGGCTTGTGAAATGAGGTTTTAAAGCAACTTACTTCTTGTTATTTCTTAAAGTTTTCTTTGCTATTGGGGCCTTCACATTTGTGTTCCTTCAATTCCAATAGTTAAGCAACAAATTTCAATTCATAATTTTTTGTTTGTTTTTTTTTGTTGCATCTTGTTTCATTTAACTTCGATTTTTTTGCACTTTTGCTCCCACAATATTTAATCAATTATTTTCTTTCCGTTATAAGTGTTTCTTTTGTCTTACAAGTTTGAAGTATTAGTCTATTCATTCATTGTTTCATTTTATGTGTTTGACCTTTGTGTTATATTTTTTCATTTTCTATGTTAAGTCAATTTTGCTCATGTTTCACATTTTTCTCAAGTTTTTTAGCTTTATTTTTTAGTTCTCTATGTAGTTATCACATAACATTTGTAAAATTTTGTTGTTGTTGAATGACATTTTAAAGATTTTTTTTTTATAGTGAAGCCACTAAAAATAAATGTTATTAAACCATTTCATGCAAATTCTTTTACAAGCCTGTGAGTGTTTGATTGTGTGTTTTAATATTGAACTGAAGGCAATTTCTTAATTTCAAACTCCAAAAAGGTAAAGTCGTGTCCCAAATGAACTATTGAACTCCTTGATTCTTCATTGATATATAAAATATGGAATGTCTTGCATTTTTTATTTGTTGTTTGACAAGGATATTAAGGATTGGTTAAAGGCAAGATATACAATGTGATATTTTCATTTTCCAATTATTCAATACAATGGTTAGAGATAAATTAGACATTTTAGGGTAATAAAGAGTTTGTTTTCCAATTGATTAGAGTTAAAACATTCAATGGAAAAAGAAAGACACACATTATAGTTGTCAAATATTTATAGGAATTTGAAATGCATGCTCATTTTACAAGCTTGATCATGGAGCATAATATTCTCAATGCAATGAACTATTTGCCATTAGCAAATCCATTGTTCATTTGGTTGTTTGAAAGTTAATTTATGCAATGAATACAACTTTCAAAAATCAAGTGAGGTGGCTAAAGGGAAAGGAGTTGGTAGAAGTGATGGCTAACTTTAAAAACTAGCATGGTTTACCATTTCTCCATGGCGCTATAGAATAACATTAGTGATTTTTTTGTGGGTATGCTAAGCTTAATGATTGAAATTCACATCTTATGAATTTTGAGCTTGTACCATAAAGCTATCAATAATGTTTTCTTTGATCGAATATTCAAGGTGATAAAAAACTTTAGCCCTATATTCTTGGGACAAAGGTTGTACCCTTTGTATCTTGGTCGATGATTTCTCACAAGTACATTGAAAATGTGAACCATACCATACTTGACATGCTATGTAATGAACAATAGAGTTAAAATAGGAATTTTTAAAGAATTTTTAAAAAAAAGAACTTACATATCCTCTTTTCTACCTAACATGATGGTTTGTTATTATATCCTTTACAACATGATTATTGATGGTAAGGACTTGACATTGGAAGCTTGATTATCTAGTTTGAGTTTCAAACACAATGTCAACATTGATAATGTTCTTGGTAAAAAAGGTAATAAAAAGATTTCTATAGACCAAGCAACTGAAAATGAAGATAAACCAAAATTATAAGGTGTAAATATTTCAACAATAAATCAAAAAATCATTCATGAACAATACCTTAACAATATATGAAAAGGATATTGACATTTTAAACATGAATTTGCATTCCAACAAGGATGTTCATTAACATAGAAGGCATGTAATCTCACACCAACTTAGTGTTATGTATTGGGACAAATCTTGAATTAAAATTAATCAACACCTAGCCATAGTCAAGTTGTATTTAATATCAATTCAATTGCAAACAACCTTTACATTTTCATGTTTTAACAAGTTTGAAGCAAAATTTAGAAATGTAAACATTTAAGTTTTGTCCTAAATGAATGCATGGCACATATACCATAGTGTTGAGGTTAGATAACACATTCACCATGTCTACGACATTGGATAAAGAATGACAAGGTGGTGGGGAGCTTCTAGGATTTTTCTATTATGTAGGTTTAGACTAGGGGAAGGGTAGGTCGTGCCTTCTTCATCAAATTAAGTCATGAAGGGTCTTCTTGCTCACCATTCATAACCTTTTGAGGAGGATGAAGGTTGGATTATTCATAAAGTGTGGGAGTGGTAACTGAAATTATATGATGGGTGGGTTTTTGTGCAATTTCAAAGTTTGACACATCATGAAAAAAAGTGGAAGTATTCACCCATGAAGAAGCAAACTCCCAAAGTGAAGTCAAAAGGAAGGAGGCTTGAAGTGCAAAAATCATGGATGGGGCAAAGACATGGTGGTAATGGTTCAAGGGAGGTGTTTTATCAAGAAGTTTATTTGAAGGAAAATGGAGAGATTTAAGGGCATGTAAGTAAGAAGGTTTGAGGAATAAACAATGAGGAAATGGTTAAAGAAAAAAATAGTAGAAAATAAAGGCCTAAGAATATGGAGGAGGATTTTCCTTTTATGAATCTTTCTTTTTCCTCCTTTTAAAGTTCTGGACTTCTATTTTACCACGAGCTCAAAGTTCTTAATGAGTAAAATGGAGCTCATAATGTTTTATTTGGATATCTTGGGGGTTCATTTCATTTAGAATTTGAAGCATGAAAAATTATTTGTAAGGAACACATTTTATAATCATTATGAGAATTCATGTCCACCAGAACCGCATTGCTTTGCAATTAAAGCTCCAAAAGAACTAATATTCAATTACACTAAAATTAAAGCATGGAAATATGTGTAATTAATAAATAAAATGTCACATAAAAAAATCCGATAATTGTACTATAGTTGCAAATGGGACACCTATACAATATAATAAACGCATTGTACATACATACATAGTCAATCATGTTTAATTTTTTGAGAAATTGCACTTCAGTTGCATATAACAACTACATTACAATTAATGTAAATGTAACATCTAATCAACAACTATGTTGCAACTAGATAATAATAGATTATTAGTATCTAAATTTGGATAATTAATTATTTGATAATTATGTCTTCTACACAAATTTATATTTAATGTTTATTATTTTTTCATTAATTTACTAACTATTAACTATTTATTAATACTCAGTTTACTCAATTATTATGAACTAACTAATTCAATTTAATAATTAAGTATTAATATGATTTAAATTCTAACTTAAATAATTAATTCATTAGTCAATCTTAGATAATTAATTTTTTGATAATAAATTATCCAAAGTTAAATAATTAGTTATTTGAAGTAATTAACTGAAAATTATATTAATTCAAATAAATATTTCAGATAATTAATTAATTCACATATATAATTATTAGATAATTACCTATTTAATTGTACAATTTAAAATTTTAAAAAAAACACGAAAAAGTGAGATAATTTTTCTTTAGTTGCAACTCAATATGCAATTAATGTGCAACTAAAAGATTTAACCCATATGTTTTGTCTTTGAATTTCATCTCATAATTTATATAAAGAAAGTGTATTTTACTATGTGTTCACATTAAAATACATGTGTAAATTTGGGATGAATTTTTAAAAGTTTAACCCTAAAGACAAAACATAAAATAAAACAAAAATATTTACATGGCTACTCTTTAGTTCACCTACCCTTCCACTTTCTTACTTACTAGCCTACCTAGGTAATTAAGTAGGTAAGTAGTATAGCCTAATAGGAAGGACCTACTTACTTACTTATGCCTATGTATCAACCTACCTCTCTATATATATAATTTTAATTGATAGTTACATGAGAACTTTTTATTATGCCACATGTCACAATCTAAGACCACATAACACGAACAATCATAATGGATGGTGGAGATCAATATTTCAAAAAAAATAAAATCATCAAAAAAAATCCCCACAATGTTATGTGTCAGATTTTGATGGATTAATGAAAAGTAACGTCAACATGAAATCACCATGGTAGTTACAAATTAGTTCTATTAAAGTTACATGTTAGTTGTAATTGAATCACACAAATTGCATATGTATATGGTTTCACATATGGTGAGTTGCATCCTTTGCAACTCATGTGACTTGAATGATAGCACTCACACATATAAAAATACATTGAATTGTAATGAGGTACAAATGGTCATTACAACTCAAAAACCTAATTGCAAGGCTAGTTGTAAATCACCTTTTTCTCAGAATGAATAGATTGTGGTAGAATTGGGGAATGGAATTTGGAAGATGTTGGAATGATAATTTAAAGACCTTAGTAAGGAAGAGGGGGGGAAACCCTTTTGCTCCAAGGATTTTATGTATTTTTACAAAAGAATATTATAGATCTTTGAAAGTTGAAATGAAGAAGGTTCTAAACCATTGTGTGTGTTGAATTCTACCAAATTGTAGATTTAATAGGGTTTTGGATGTGTGTGTGTACATAGGTTATATTGATTAATGGTGATGTTGTCCAATGTAAATATGGGGAGGAAAAATGTGGTTAAAGGTGTAAGATGTGTGATTATTGTTGTGTTTGTTGTCCAAAATGCTATATTAGAATGTGTGTGTAGGTGAATTCTATTGTGTGTGGATTAGATCCTGGTTTGTTAAGATTGTTGTCTAGTGGTTGATGTATATGCATGTTAAAATGTTAAGGTCATTTTGACTTATTCAATTGTTGTTTTAAAAAGGGGAATGGAAAGGATGTAAGTAGGCAAATTTGGAAACTTTGGCCACCTCATGGAAATGTTCATTAAGAAATTGGATCATTTTTGGTAAGTTGTATGTGACAATTTCACATTCATCCATGTATTCTTTTTGCTTGAAAAATATGTCACTTAACATTATGCACATGAACACAAGTGCCTAGGTTTATGTCTAATGGGCATCACCCTTTTCCAGTATCCATTGTGCATGCCTTTGTGTAAAAATAAAACAAATGTATCTCTAGGTGTTGAGGGCATAAGATTGCTTTAAAAAATTCTTAGACCAAGGCCCCACAAAATGGTGTTTGTTTATAATGTAGTGTCCATCAAATATGTTTTAAAGTAGATACCATCCTTGATGTTGGTCCAAACCATTGAAATTTCTAAGACAAACCATATATGGCCTTACATGTGTTTACTTGTTGAAGGTTCTTGAAAAATAAATTGTGAAAAGAACCTTTTCACCCAACCAATTACATATCATGTTACGTATGTATAGATGCATGTACAAATCTAATAATAAAAGTGTCATGATGTATTTATTTCCAATCTTCGTAAGTTTAGTGTTTTTTTCTTTTAGTCTTTTCATGCATCCCAAAAAATATTTACATTAATTGTTGACACATCTATAGAAATTGTTCAAAATGTTAAAAATTGCCTCAAAACTAAAAATTGTATTGAAAGGTGAAAAGATTTATTCTAAGAAATGTTTTTCCTTGAAATTTTGATAATTAAAAAAAAAAACTTATAATGAAATGTTCCTTTCATGTTTATGAGTTTGAAAATTTGCAAAATTCATGACCAAAAAAAAACCTTTGTGACCAATTTAGATCAATGTTTATGAAAATTTGGCAAGGTGTACTTAATAAGTAAAAAATACACCTTAATAATTTCTTAATGTTTATGCCATAATCTTAGGAGAAAGTATATCACATTTTTGATTTGTTGAAATGTTGAATTTGCTAGGCTAAGTTCATCCTTCTCAATTGGAGTGCTCTTGTTTGGTTTATTTATTTATTTTGCTAAAGTGGCAAATTTTTGCAACAAGTTTTTTTTTTTAAATTCTCAATTTTTTTGACAAAATAATTTAAATTCATTGAATAAAAAAACCATTGATGTCAACTACCCATCAACTAGTTCTCCCACAAGGTATCCATGTTTTTTCAAGTGGAGTGTACACAATGACCATGGACCTCTAAACAAACTAACAATGCCCAAATTGTCAAAAATGTTTCATGATAATAAACTTTAAAAAATAAATTGTTGTTCCAATTATATTTTAATTTCAATTTAAATTATGGGTCCACATACATTAAAACTATTATAGTTCCATACATAAATGGAGTTGAGAATTTGGTTCCCAAGTCCAATTCTTCCAAAAAAAAACCTCATATTGGAATTTATTGTGCATGCATAGATGCCAATTTTGAGCATGAACCAAGTTGATGATACTTTAAAACACACACTGCAAGTGTCATAGTGACCATATCACAAAATATAGTATGAGTTCTTGGGTTGATAACGATAGACACTAACTTTGATGGCTACCAAAACTTGGTCACCTAGCACTTTAATCACAACTTTGTTGAGTTGAAAGATGACAAAAGCTAGTTGAACATGGATTCAAGTGGAAAAAAAACCACAACCAATTGTTGAGTTGCCATTGAACCATTGTGAAAGAGATGATGGTTTCTTGATTTGATTTGAAACATGGGTTTTTCAATGTAAATGAACTCACATTGGATTTAATGTTGTAGGTATGGGGTACATATTTATACAACACAATTGATGGGACATGCATTTGTGATTACATGTGACCTTGTGGATGCCCATGTGGAAGTAACGATCAATGAACTAAGCCTCAACAAATAGGAATTCATTTCCAATGTCAACATAAGAAATAATGCACCATCTTGCATTCTCATATTCCCAAGCCCACAATATTGCATTTTTTCATAATGTTATACATGGCAATATATTATGTACAATTCGTATGTTGGGTGCCAACCACATTGACTTGAAAAACAATTTGGCAATCCCTTGGAAGTGGCACACAAGACTGCATCAAAATGGTCACAACTTGGATCATATGTTTGATTTGTTTACTCTTAACCCAAAATTGAAACTTAATATCCATCTCTTTGATATCCTAGGAACTTGGGCCAACCTAAGAATTTTAGATGAAAACATAGGTATATGATGAATGTCGGAAACCATGGAATTGGTGAATTTTTTGTTGAACATACTTTTCATGTTCATTCCTAGGTTTAATTGGGCTATCATCATAGTTGGCTTCCAACAACTTGTTTGTTTGCAAGAGGCCTTCCCGAAGCTAATGCTAAATTGATTGATCATTAAATTGCTTCAACATTTAGTTTGTATTTCATGCAAAAAAATTGCCTACAAATTATTTTTTAAGGAATTCATATATATACTATTGAATGCAACTTGATTCTATATTCATTTTCCAAAAAAAGGGGGGTGTATTTTCATTGGATTGGGTGGGATTAGACAAACATGTTTCACTTGAGTTTGGAGTTTGCATCAAGGAATTGAACCAATTTCATCTCACCCATCTCAACAAGTCCAAATTCAATCATGTTTTTCTATTCACTCCATGAGTTATTAATACCTTTAATTTGATGGAATTCCTTTGTGGTCCTACCTTTGGGTTGCTAAACAATGAATTGTTATATTAGCCATTCTCTCCATTTGTTGTAAAATTGTTGGAAACTTTTCAATGGTCAACAATAACTTGGGGTCCATGATTGTTTCCACATCACCCTTCTTGATGTGGGGAATGGTAATAAATACAAGGTTGATATTGTCGAGTGAAAGCACACTACGCAGTCCTGTTTTAGGTGTCACATTTGCAAATTTTCCTACATTTCTTTGAAACTTAAATATTAAACGTTAATATTTTCATTGAAATATCAAGAAAGGGATTCACATATGTAATGCTAATAGATTTGGAATTTTAAAAATGCCAAAAAAACACATCAAAATCTTATATATTTGATGAGTAATGAACTTTTGAATCTTAGTGACAAATTATGTTGCGCCTTACAAAACTCATGGATATGGACATTTATCTTACTATGTGTTAGTCTTATGTGTTTGAAACTTTGGTATATCAAATGAATTATGTTTAAGGAACTAAAGATCTATTGAATGAAATGAATGTGATTTTAATTTATTTTGTTATAGATTTTTCAAAATCCCAAAAATTGTAATTATATAAAAAGCCTTTTTAAACATTTTAAAAAAATCTTTTGTGATATTTTTTATATGTCTTATAACATCATGACTTGAAATTGGAAATGGAAAAAAAAATTACATTCAATATAATCTAAATATTCATATTTTAAGCCAATTTTTAATTACACTAAAAAATGACTTTGAAAAGGGACTCCATGATTTTTCGAAACTTAGCCACCTTAGTGTGTTTTTCACCCTACCCGTATCACAATTGAAGTCTAGGGCACTAAGAAAGGTCATCAATTCCAACAAAACTACACAAAAACTATAGACTCCACTTTCTTACGTAGCTAGTAATTATGGAAGTACTTGAGGTTGAAATAACCTAATGTTCCTTGCAGCACATTTGAAACATGGGTTGCATCTAGGCCAAGTCAATTTGGAGATTCCACCCAATCCAAATATTCAGCAAAATACTTCTTATTTTGCAAATGTTCACTTAGGTTTCCATTTGGAACATACTTGTACACGAATATTGGTACTTCAGTTTCAAAACAACACCCATGAAATTGGAAAACGTTACAATGATTGATTTGAGAAAGCACATAGACTTCATTTAAGAATTTGTTATGAGCCACTTTTATCCATATGGTTTGTTTTTTTCATTCCTACAATCAACCCACCAAATTTTGAATCAAGTGTCCCTTTGTAAACTATTCCAAATCCACCAACCTTAAGCTCTTACTCACTTGCAAATCCCTTAATTGTTCTTTCTAGAGTTTTCAAGGAAAAAAATGTTGCAATCAATTTGCCATCAAGTAATGATGTGAAAAAACTTTCATCTAGCCTAAAACTTCAAAATTTCTTCTAGCAAATACATTATGCTTTCTCATGTTATAGCAAAACAATGATATCAAAACAACTCCAAGCCTCACAATTAGTTGTGACCAATCTTGTCATAGGATCCACACAGTGATGGTTTCATTATTGGCCAATTTTTAGACAACTCCATGTGCATGATGTCACAATAGCTGATCAAAACCTTAGAAATATGGAAATGATTCAAGTCTTTTATTTAAATATATGAACTTTGAGCAATCAACAAGGTCAATTTCCAACTATGTTGAACTTGCATACTTGCAATTAGTAAAAGGTGATTTGTTGTTGTATTGTTCAAATAAATTACACATCATGTGCCATTTTAAAAACCATCTCCATAGAATTCACATCACATTAGTTGTGTTGATGATGAACATGGTGGGCAAGATGTTAAAAATTTGATAATAAACCCCAAACTTTAGTTTAATGTTACCCTTTGGTTTTAGTTTAAGGAATTATTTTTACTTTGATTTGATAGAACCTTGGGTTTGATTTCAAATCTAATATTCACATTTGAAGACTCTTGGTTTCTAGTTCTTTAACAAATATTCTTAGGTGGCTTCATTTCCTAATTGGATTTGGTTCTACCTACTTACCCACAGCCCATAATAAAAAAAATTCAAGTTTTTAGCATTGTACAATGAAGGCGTTCGTTTTTTGTGACTTGGTGGCTTGCCAAAAAAAGGTTTGCAGTTTGCAACCTATATTTAAAAGGATTTAATTATTTTTTTAAAACCTTGAAATTGCCACATTTCAAGGAATTGTTTTTTGAACTTGTCATATTTAGATCATAGGCCTAAGGAGTCATTTCACTTTTATTACCAATGGCAAGCAAAAGAAAAAGGGGTGCAACTTATTGAAAAAAAATTAAAAATATAATTTATTTAAATGTAAATAGGGTATTGATAATTCATATGAAGAAAATTTTGAGAATACAATTAAAATATATTTAAAGTATGCTAGGAATATGTCATTATTTCATAGCATATTAAAAAATGTCTTTTTGATTGAGGTGCTTCTTAAAATATACAAGGAGTGACCTCCTTAGAACCATAGGTCCTTCTATGTGTCCAATATATATTACCATAATACCTTGGTAGATTCAGCACATGAATGTTGAATAATTAATTTAATTTAAATTTCTTAATTAGGCATTTAGGTTTTTAATTTTGAAATTTTTGATAATAAAAAATAAACTTATTGTAAGGTATATCTATTTCAAATAATTTGAATTGTTTTAGTGAGTAGGTGGACGTCTCTTTAGTATCCTCCCTCTTCAAAACAACCAAAGTTCAAACTTTTACACATCAAACATTTTTTTCAAAATTTTAGCAAATTAAAAAAGAAATTGATAATTTTTTTGGTAGATCAAAAAATAACATAATTTATGCTAAAATTGCCAAGATATGACAATGTATAATAGGGTTTGAAAATATAAATTTTCTTTTCTCTTAGGGCTCTAACCAAATTTGGCTAAGTCCACTTGCAGATGATCATTGGTCCACCTACTTCATAAACTTGAAAAAACAAACCTTGTGTAAAAACAACAAAAAGTGACCACTTATATCAACTATGCATACCAAAAGAAAAAAGATTGCATACTTGAAACATGTTCCAAAAATACCAATTACATTCTTAATGATGAACCCCCACTTCACCTTGAAATTCAATATCTAGAAAAATGATTTTCTCCCCTTCAAACTAACAACATGTCCAACCCCTATTGAAAAACAATAAAAAAATACAAATTAAAAAATAGAAATTATACTTTATTTTTTAGAAAATCAAAAATTAAAACTTATATTAAATGGGTTTTGGGTGTATGCCCTATTGAATGGTTCAATTCTATGACAATCTTTTTTGTTTTTTTGCAATATTCATTTTATCTCAATGTTTCTTAGGAGAACATAAAATATATTTTTTCATTATTATTTTTCGTTTTTTCACATGTCATTATGTTATATTTCAAACATTGTTCCTTACTTTTATTTTTATGCGAATAATTAAAACTACAAATGAAAAAATGAGGTTTGTAAGTTTTTTGATAATTTAGTTCAAAAAAGAATTCAAGAATATATATAATTTAAATATTATAATATTGGCACATAATCAAAAGTAACATTATAATCATAATTAGTCACATCTAGATGATTGATTTTAATCACATTTAGTCATGAATGAGTGCAAGGTTGAGTGGATGAAAGAGAGGCAGACAAAAGAGAGGTGGATAAAAACATGTAAATCCATTTGGGTAACATTTCCTTTGTATTTTTTTCAAATGTCAGGATGACTATGTATTTGAGTAGCAACAATCCATTGATTTAAAATAACATTTTTCCACCTATGTTCAAACCACTTAAAAAATCATTGTTTTGTACATGTGTGCACAAGTCTAGCATAATAATATATTGTTTCCAACATGATGTAGACTTGTAAACAATCATTGTTTTTAATGATTTAAAAAGTTCATAAAGAATAACATAAAATTGACATGATGTGAAATTGATACTTGCCTCCATTGAAATATTAAAGTTATTCATAAAGTGGTGCCCAATTGGGCCCTACTTTTGCCTTGTTTTTGCTCTCTTGTTTCTTATTTCGTGTTAATCATAATGTGACTAGATAGGGATACAAATTAACAAACCCCATGATGGCATCCCCAAATTGGGCGCATCAACTTATTTTTTCCACACATGGGCTACCCACCTCTAACATATGATATAGGGGCTAAATATTTGGGCTATGGATAAAGGGTTAGGATTTTATGGGTTTAAGGTGCTAAGGGGCTATTGGCTATGGTTATTGGATATTGGTTATGGATATTACACTAGGGCTATTATGGTTATGACTATTGATTATTGGTTATGGCTATGGTCATTGCTCATGGTTATGGCTACTGTTTATGGCCATTAGTGATTGGCTATTGGTTATTGGTTATTTTAAGATTTAGGTTTGGGCCTTATAAAATTTAATTTTTAATGGTTAGGGGTTAGTTTTCAAAGGTAAATATTTGAGGTTTTAAGGTTTAATTTTTAGGGTGGTTTAAATTTGGGCTTTTTGGGGTGAGATTTTTTGGGTTGTGTAGTTTAAGGTTAAGGTTTAAACTTGTAATTTTCGGTTTAGATTTGGGCATTTTTAGGTCTGAATTTTAGGGTTGGGCTTTATGATTAAAGAATTGTAATTTTAGGGTTTAGGGTCTAGTTTTTAGAGTTGATGTTTTGGCTTTTTAAAGGCTAATTTTTGGGTTGAAGGGGTTAGTTCTAGGGTTATGGTTTTAAAAGTATGGTTTGATTTTTAAATTTTAGGGTTATGGTTTAAGGTGATAGGGTTTTAAATATGGCTTGTCCTTGTGTACAAATTGAAGTTAAAACATTAAAATTTGTAATTAAAATTAAGAAACATAACCATGGAATAAGGTTAATGATGAAAGTATTGTTAAAAATGTTATTTTAAAGTTCATGTTTTTGTGTATGTATAATGAATGGGTTGAAAATCAGCCCAAAAGGGTGGCTTTAGATGTAAGGTAAGTTACAACCTAGGATGTAGATTAAGATTCCCATGTGGATTATATAGGGAGGATACGTTCCTTCTTCTCTTGCCTTGAGGATATGTTTTCTGCAAGCCCTTCAAATAATTCTTCTTCAAATGGTGAATTGTGATGATCATTTCACCTCATCTTCAAGTGATGAAGATATCTTGGAAGACATGGATCAAGATAAACTTTTCATTTTTCAAACAATGGTAGTGGCAACAACTTTCAATTCTAATGACTTGTTGATTTCACATGAGATGGAGGAGGGGGGCAATTTGTGTGGACCGACTATTGGTGTTTAAGGTGTTTTAAATATTATAGGAGGCACACCAACATTATTCAAGAGTTTGATGAACTTTACATTGGAGGAATTTGACGAGCTAGCTTCTCAAATGGTTCCTACCATTAAAGCCAATATAGATGCACATGTGAGCTTCTTTTTTCATATTTATTTTCAATTTTAAGCTAGGTTTGATTTTTAAATTTAAGGTAAGGTTAAGGGCTAAGATATGATTTTAAAGGTTAGGGTGGGGTTTACAGGGAAGGCATTTGGGTTTAGTGTTAAGGTTTAAAGTTAAGTTTTTCATTTTTTTTAAAGATTTAATGTTTAGGGTTTAGGGTTTTTATTTTCAGGTCTGATTTTTTGTAGGGTTTAATGTTTACAAGTTAAAGTTAGGGTTTGTAGGTTTGATTTTTGAGGCTTAAAAATAAGGTTTAGTGTTTTGGGTTTAAGGGCAAGGTTTTTAGGTCTAATTTTAGGGTTTAAGGATAGGATTTAACATTTAGGCATTAGGTTAGGACTTTTAGGTTAGAATTTTAAGGTTAAAAAAATAGGTTTATGGTTTCAAGGGTTAGGGTTAAGGTTTTCAAGTCTATTTTTTAGGGTTTATTGTTAAGGTTCAAATTTTAGATTTGATTTTTAAGGCTGGGGTTTAAGGTCTTGTTTTTAGGGTTTAAGGTTTAAGTTTAACCATTTTTAGGTCCATTTTAATGCTAGGGTTGAAGTTTTCAAATCTGATTTTTGTTTTGCATCATAATAGGTGAAATTCTAGTTATATTAAATAGGCTATCAAAATTGATATTTGAATATAGTCTTTTCAACTTCATTCTCTACATGAAACATAATATGTCACTATGTATGATGCTTTCATGTGGAATTGGTTGAAATTTGCATTATGTGATGATGCATTGTTCATTACAACATGCATCAACTATGCACTTGTGGATGAAATTTGATGGGCCTGACACAAAGAAAGGGTGACCTTGGGCATAATTTACAAGAATTGTAAGGGTGTATTAAGTTCATTAATGACATTTTGATTCAAATCCATAAGCCTTGGTAGAATGAAGCACATGGTACATGGTTTAATGGGTGAAAAAAATCTATGCAATGAATAGCATGAACATTTTGGACCATCATGAGTTATTCATCTTCGTAGACATTGGCTATTTTAATTCTTACCATGATGTGAACATTTTATTATGTTAAAATGTTTGTAAAGATTAACATCAATGCTTCACCCATGGGAATGAATATTTTGAATACCTCTCGGGAAATCCAAGCTATATGGGTAAGGAAATTTATTATGGACAAGATAGGGCAATAGAAGTTGGTGTCAGATGTTGACCATGTTGTAGTGTGAACCTACAAACAAGATGGATGCATGTTTTAGGGTGCAAGTAAAATGGGGCATAGGTGGGTTGAAAAGAAAATGGATGCACTTCAAGAAAGGTTCAATTCAACAAAAACCAAAATATTTGCTTTTCTTTTGAACCACAATTCTCCTAACCAATGTCCTACACATGAAACACATGGACTTCACATACGAGGTCATTAGTGATCAAAATGCTAACACATCTACACATGATTGGGCTAGGGATTCTAACTTTAAGTTCAATTTTGCTCTAATCTTTGTTTTAAATCCATCCTTTATGATGACACCTAGCTCTCTACATGTCTTCAATTTATTAATCTTCACTTTATTCAACCTTTCATTGTTTGTTGATTTCAACCTTGCCACTTAGGAACACATTTTGATTTTCAAAGGTTGTGAATAAGCAAAATGCCATTGTTGCCATGTTCTTAGACTAGTTTTGCAACATTTCCACCTTGGTCATCAACTTCTCACCATTATCACTTACAAATGGTGTAGAGTTCCATGAAGCACTAGGATTAATATATGAAAGCTACCACTCCAAAAAAATGAGATGATGTGGTTGATGATCTGAATATAGGTGCCCCATCTATCAAACTTTGATGTCTTTTAGGATGTTCCTTATTACATGCCCCTATGCGACCTTTAAACATTCCAATATTGCAATGTTACTCTTTTAAAACCTTTTTCATTGTTATTTCTTGTTTTTAATTTTTTTTCATTTATCGCATAGATCATCTTTCAAAGTCCTTTCTACAAAAACTAAATCAAGGTAAGTTGCTTTGGTAATATACATAAACTTGATTCCACATAAAAATAATTAGTTGAATCATTTGTTTTTTACCCATTTTGTAATTTGCAAATTGCAAGTGATAGGAAATTGCCATGGTGCTAAGGTGGAGAGATTCCACAATTTGTTTAAGTACCTTCTTTCTATGAAGGACCTTGGTTTTGTGCAACGCAACAAACTCAAATTGTTACGTCTTTTACACATCAATCTCCAACTTTGTGCTTGCCTAAAATTCTTCCATTTTTTGGAAACATACACATAGCCCAAAAAACCATTCATAATCACTATATTGAACCAAAACCAAACAAGATACCATTAGAATAGGCATTAGATTTCAAACCAAGATAGTCATTGGATTAACAACCAAAATAATCATTGGAAATAAGACCAAAATTCATTAAATTTTCCCATGTCAAAACAATAATTGGATTTTCAATTTCAAAATAAACATTAAATTTTATGTGTCAAGATAGTCATTAAATTTTCCATTTCAAGATAATCACTAAATTTCCCATTTAAAGGTGGCCATTAGATTTTCCCATGTCAAAACATTCCTTGGATTTCAAGTCTAACCATAACCATTTTGCAATTAAACCTATGTTAAACCATTGTTTGTGGGTTTGAGCATAAATGGCAAAATGTTGTGACCATCAATATTCATTCAAAAAAACTTATGGTCATTATCTATAGATCTTGGAAGGATTGGTTTTGACCAAGGTCATTTCATTAAAAGGTGAATGCACACAAATCCACACATAAATGCCTTAAATAAGAATGTGAATAGCTTCAAAGGGTTCATGCCCACAAATAAACACCATTACCAACATCCTATGATACCCTAGGAATTAGAGCATACTGAAAAGACCATCAAATGTGCCTATAGGGCTTCAAGTAGTTCATTAACATCAAATATGTCACCACTAGAATCCTATAGTACTTTAAGTCCTAATCCATTTTGCACTTCCACCCAAATTAGGCCAAGTGGAAGGAGTTCATCCAAGCCACTAACCTATGGTTGTTTGGTTGACCATTTTCACTTGAATGTGTGCATAGTGGATTATTAGTGGATTTCATATTGAACTTTTAATGGATTCATGGTTTTAGTGGAAAGTAATCGATTTTAGTGGATGGGAATGGTGCATGGTGGAATCATAGTGGACACATTTAGATCATTCACGATTCCCACTATGAATGCACGTGGGTGGAATTAAAAGGTTTTTCCCATTCAATGTTGGGTGGGAATGGATTAGGACCATGTTTTCTAGTAGTGAGCTAGAACATTGTAGGATCATATTAAAAATAACAAAACAATGCATGTAAAGTTTTAAGCTTAAGAGGTCCATACACATCAAATGAACACTAACACAATATTATGCAAGAACTTCAAAAGCTTTGAAAAGACCATCAAATTTGTTTCTAAGGCTTCAAGAGGTTCATACACATCAAATTTACACCACCACTAGAATCTACAATACCCTAGGGGTTGGAACATTGAAGGATAACACCAAAAAAATGTTCAAATGTGCTTGTAGAGTTTCAAGAGGATCATACACATCAATGAACACCACCACAATATTCTTCATACATTCATACCCACAAATAAACACTTGCACTTGAGTTTATAGTACCTTAGGGGTTGGAGCATTGAAGAATCACATCAAAGACACCTAAACCATAATTATAAAATTTCACAAGGTTCATACACATTAATTAAACGCTAAACCTGAATCTAAAACACCATCGCATGAATCTATAAAGCCATGTGAGCACCATAAACATCAAATTAAAAAAGGTCACCAAATTATTTCCATGCACATAATTTGATTTCTTTTATAAGTGTTAATTGTTAGCATCATTTTTCATTATCAAGTCACCCATATGCAAACATAATTCCATGTATTTGATTTCAAATTGCAACTAAGTTTTAAGAAAGCACCTTGGACATCCTTGGGCTACAATCATTCAACAATAAAAGGGATTGTCAACTTTCGCAATATGCATTGATATCATTGATCATATGATATTCAATGACATCATTGATCATGTTATGTTAAATTTTGTTTACTCAACAAAGACACTGCAAAATTGAAGGTTCCATGGGTAAGCAAGTCAAAATATGTTTAATGACAAAGGCATCCATGAAAGGAAGGAATAGTTGGCTTGGGTTTTCACATGCAATATTGATGTCTATGGGTTGTGACGTCAATTTTTTTTCAAATTTTGGAGTTGTTGGAGCTTTCTACCTATGATGAATGGGTTTTGGCCTAGATGGTTCCTAAAAATTTAGTCTTCTTAGAATTAATTTTTCAAAACATTTCAAGGATTGTGCAAGCCATCCAACAATTAGAGTTTGTAAAATCTCATAAACTTTGTGAGCAAATTGACCAAACACACATAGAAGGTGACCATAATGAAAAGATGAATGCTTAGCAAAGGGTGCAATTTTCATCTTGACAATTGTAAATGCCTTTAACTCATCTAAAACATTAAATTTTAACACCATTTTCTACCTAGTTGCTAGCCCGACTTTATGTAGATATTAAAGTTAATAAATTCAAATTAAGTCCTTAAATTGAGAAATCCAATATTTATAGTACATTTGCCCCATTTGAACCACATTTATATTGCAAAATATCTCATAATTTACATTTAGTTTAATCCATTCAACTTTGCATTGACCTTCACATTAATCAATTCAAACAATTCCATTTGGATGTCACATATGTCGTGTGTACAACATAACATAATGTTATTTTTTTATTACATATTTAATTTTAAAAATAAAAAACATATTTAATTTTGATATTAATCAAATTGAAAATAATCAATCATTTCAAACAAATGAACTTGATTTTAGTCACAATGCCAATAATGAAAAAATCATGTTTTGTAATAGTGGCATAACCAACAATAATGAAAAATAAGATAACTTATTTTTCATTCATGAAATGAACATCTATTATGTTTTCATCCAAGAAATGATAGGATTGTGGAGATGTTGGGTCAATCAGAGCTAACATCAACACCTTGTGTTATGAATAGTAGGTCACTAAATTAAATGAAGGTCAAAAGTTATTATGTGGAACCCATGACCTAGTAGCTAATTAGGGCATGGAGATTCTCACTACAATTAATTATGATCACATGGTGTTGACACATGTATTCAACAACATTTGAATTACATTTGATTAAAGGATATTATTTGAAATGATGAATTATCAATGTTTGGACTTGTGAGTTTTATTCAAAATCCTCTTTTTCAAACGATCCCCAATCCTTACTTGGTTTTGAAAGGGGGGTAAAATGTTCAACCTAAAGGTGTCCTTTGAGTATTTAAGCATAATTGACAAGGCTTTTGTTGGTGTGTAAGGTAGACAAGGTATAACCTAGTTAGGGCCTATATAAGGTGTTATCATCAAGCATTGCAAGTATTTTGATGAAGAGGATTACAAATATGCATTTAATCGTTGAAACTTTTGTGTGTTGGTGTTTGTCTAAATTGATGATAATAATAGAGATATCCTCAAATTCAAACCATATCCCATGCTAGATTTCATGTTAAATTTTTCATTTCACCTTGATTTTACATTTTTCCTTAAAGTCCAATAAATAAGGACCCAAACTCAAAATAAGGCATGAACACATGGGCATTTCCTTGAACTATAACTACACCTTGTTTATTTATGTACCTCCCCTCTTACCTAGGTGTCTACCTTCTTACCTAAGGGATTTACATACCTAAGTACCTACCGAGGCTACCTACCTTCCTACCTAGACCCCATCTTACTTACCAACCTAGGCTACATACATAACCCCCCATTCTACCTACCTTCCTATTTAAATTACCTACCTTTCTATCTAGGCTACATAAGGTACCTATCTATTGCCCACCAACTTATGACTTACTTAGGTTACCTATCTACCCATTTACATACTTAACCACCTAGGGTGCCTACCCACACAAGCTACTTACCTTAGTCACTTTGTACCCACCTATACTACTTATTTGCTTAGGCTATTTAGAACCTAAGAAAGTTACCTAGAAATGTTTCTTCTACCTCCTTTGGAAACAAGGGATGAAGGACCAAACTAGTTTGATGTCAAAATTAGATGTTATTTTAATTGGGTTATGTGCCTAATTTTAGCCAAACTAAATGTGTAGATCCCCTAAAAATGTTATTTTAAGGATATCTCAAATATCTATTGCATTTTTTAGCCAAAGGAAAGTTGTATTGTAAGGTCTATGTAAATTTTTCAACAAGAGGAGGTTGACGTTTTTTTGGAACTCAAACCATGCTAAGCATGATTAATTGTAGCCCCAAATGTTATAAATCACCTCTTAGCAAGCAAGTCATAGTAAAAAGGCACTTGTATCAAGCTAATAATACTCCCTTCCCCATTAGGTCTTTTGGGGTAGGCAAAAATATTTGTATTGTCATGACATTTCCATGACTATAAAAACTAAAAAACCAGTTAAGTCCAGATGAAAGAGAGATATTTTAAAACATTTGTTCTTGCTTTTTGTTTTCTAAGAGCATCTCCATCCCATAATTATAAATTTCCCCAAAAAAAAAACTTAAAGTTTACTTATTGGGTGTCCTCACCCCATAAATATGTTAAAAATACACTTTAAACAATAAAAGACCATTTACATCATTCCATGCGCAAATCATTCTCACTAACCAAAATCATTACAAGAAATTCCTTTTTAAGGTGTCCCTCATGGCACCAACATTTTGGTCACATTTAATACACATTAATAAAATTTTCATTATCTTGCCACAAATTTTAAATATCCAAAACTATTGAAGGCTCACAATTGTGAAGGCAGAATTTTGCTCACTAGGGAGCAGGGGAACAACTATATGTGCAAATTAGGGAGGAAAGCCTAGGGTTTAGAGTTTAGGGTTTGGCTAACTTGGTTAAGAGCTTGGTTAACTTCAAATATCACTTATCAAAGACATGCCAAACAAATGATTTGTAATCTCAAACATCAACCTCAAACCATATTTTGTGTCAGTTTTAAAATAACCTTAAAAATGACAGATATTGCAATCCCATATTTGAAACAAATTAATCAATCATGTGGCTATGTAGTAAGGCTCAGTTCAAGGTCCCCTCAGGGCAGTGTCTCTTTTACTGGTGAATTTTCGCCAAATTTTGACCTGAAAAATATGATCTCGACCAGTACAAAGGATTTTTCACCAAAAAAAAAAGACCTAAATTCACCAGAAAAATTGCCAGATTTTTATGATAAGTTCCAGTAGTTGCCAAGAATTTAGAAGGATTCTGATTTTTTTCTACTCTAGTATGTAGCCAAATTTGGCTAAAACATCTTATGGATGATTGCCACTTCAGGTACATCAGAAAATTGGGAAAAAAAAAATTAAAAAAAAAAAATCCCTAGTTCCTAGCTTCAACCTACCAAGCTCAGTCCATAGTTCAAAACTTATCAGAGACATTGTCGGACCAACAATTTCAAGGCTAAGCCCCACCTTGGTTTAAATTCTCAAACGCCACCCATGGCATGAGGGAGATGCCTTACCGATGATTCCTGGGCTGGGTCTCACCTAGGCCTAGGTTCTCCAAGCCCACTCACCCATGGCATGTGTATTATGTTATGTTATGGGTGGGAACTAAGGGTTCACTTTGCAGTGGCTGGTAAGAAGCTAAGCAAATGCTGCACACATGCGGAAAAGACTAGTGTGAATTTGATCTGACTGCTGCTCAGTGTTTCTGATTGGGTAATCATAATGATTCGTCCAGGTGGTTCACTATTAGTCCTCCCCAACCTACTGGCTGTTCCAGTTTCAGTTATATGGGCGGGGTTGCAAAAATGTAAATCACTAAACTTGGATGTGAAAAATATTTTTACAGGGTAACGTACCGAGCACTGCTGGAGATGCAGTAAAGATATTTTGTACTTCACTTTTTCTGCAATATGCAATCCCAAGGATGTGTAAGAGAAGGCCGAGGGAAATGGGAATCACAATGCTATACCCCAATTTGAAGCATACAGTAAATTTTTTAACCATGTTCTTGCTATAATATCATTTCGATGGTGGATTTGCATTAATTTTCTCGGTAGACAAAGTGGTGTGCTTCAATAATGCCAGACAAGTGAATCAGTAAACAGTGCACTACACCCGTGCTTGTCATGATGTGGGGTGGGGAAATTTAGGGTTGTCTACATGCCCACTTCGGAAAGTGCATGGAAATCGTTCCTTCCCAATAAAGTTTGGTTAGTAAAAAACTTGCATGTGCACATTGGGGACCCTCTTTGTATCATCCATTCAAAAAATCTCCAATACCATACCCAATTGTGTATGAACTATGAACCAAAAGAGTTACCAAGGTTGCACCTTAGTAACTTATCATGTAAACCCTCCTACTTCCCCCTCACACTACCGTAGGTGATTACTGAAGTAAGTAGGGGAGCGATATACATGATTATTATGTAGGTCAATAAGTGGGTAAGGCACTTGTTTATTAGTAGGTGGGTAGATCTGCATGTGGATAGTTTAGTACATAGCTAACCACAGTGGTTAGCTACAGTGGTTAGCTATTGGACAGGAATACAATGAAAAAGTGTTTTCTGTTCGCATACTTACCATCCATCTTGCATGTTGCGCTGATGGGTACTGGTTCACTTTGGTCAAGGTTGTGAGCTCATGTACGCCCTACTGATATCCAAGTGGGGATTTGCTCAGGTCTTGTACAAGTTCCAAATTCATATTACCGTGAACCAGCACCCACCAGCTCACCATCCACTGGATGCCCGTTATTACTCAGTTGTGGATGAACCTCAACTAAGTTAATATTTGGTTTCACCTCGGTAACCAATTCTGTAAGAAATAGGTCTCATACTTGGTTGGTAGGTAGGAAAATAAGTAAATACTAAGTAAATAGATGGTTTATACATATGTTAATGTAATAAGGGCTGTTTTTACTATCTACCTACTAACAGCCTGCTTGTGAGTTGTTAGGGGGGGTAAAAAGAGAGTAACTGAGGTAATTACCATAGTTAGCTAAGGAACTGAAACCCAACAGAAAACTGTTCCCTGACCACTTACCATTCATCCTTCATTGTGCACTCATGGGTTCTGGTTCCTTCATGCTTGCAACCACTATAGCCAAAGTCACTCAAACTGGTCATTCAAACTGGTCATTGAAAGCTAATTCATTTGAAAAGGAAAATATGAAAAAGTTTGAACTTGGAATTGTCAAGATGGACTTGGAATAGAAAGCAATCCAAGTCCAATGTACCATTTCTCATTGAAATTTAATTCAATGAAGAAATACAAATCAACTAGCGAAATTTAATTCAATGAAGAAATACAAATCAACTAGCGTAGAATTGTTCATCACCAAACATGTATTGAACATTTAGCAATATTTTTTTCATTCCTTAACCAAATTAAGCAATTTTTGTGTCATTGGATGTGCAAATTGGAGGTTTCCAAATGGCACAAAAATGGGATGTTACTCCTCTTTAGTTTGAGCCCCATATCTTCATCATTTTGAGTTTGTCTTGAGTGATTTAAGACTTGATGAGTGCGCCAAATAAAGTTTTACAAAACTTCTTTGAATTCCAGAGGTAAAGATGCAATGATTAAAGATTTTAAGCTTGAAATCCTAATTTATTTTAATTCACCCCTGGTTGAACATTGAACCGTTTACACAAAAACACTCTACATCTTTCCTTATTCCTTTCTCGATTTGAGCAATTTTTACCATGTTGAAAGCACTAGGCAGAAGGCTACAAATGTTCTTTGAGCTTTAGAAGCAAAGGAACAATGTGTGCAGATTCAACCTCTTTCGAGTTCTTAAATGTTCTTTCACTGGCTTATCTATCCCATACATATATTTTATTTTATGATCATAAGAAAGAAAGAAATGAAATTAGAAGGTGATAGACCACCCTTAGTACCTAACCCGGTTAGGCACTAATTAATGATTTTGTGAACACTTAACAAGTAAAAGGAGGTTGAATCCTCACACAATGTTCCTCTGGTTCTGAAGTTCAAAGAACATTTCTAACCCTCCACCTAGTGCTTCCAAAATCACAAAAGTTTGTCAATTCAATAAAGGAATGGAAAAAATAAAAGATGTTTGGTGTAAGGGGTTCAATGTCTAATGAAAGGTGAATTATAACAGATTAGGATTTGGAGCTTAAAATCTTTGATGGTTGCATCTTTGTCTTTAGAATACAAAGATGTTTAGTAAAGCTTTAGTTGGCGCACTCAGCAGATTTTAAATCACTCAAAACAAATAAAAAATGATGAAAATACAGGGTTAGAACCAAAGTGGTGTTTAGAGTTATTTTTCTGCGTTGCTCCTTTACTTCTGAAACTGAAAGAACATTTGTAGTCCTCCAGTTTGCATGTTTAATAGCATAAAAATAGCTCAATTTAGTTAAGGAATGAGAAAAAATATTGAAAAGTGTTCAATGATGAGTATGTTTTCGGTGATGGGCAATTCTACCTTAGAAGATTTGCACTTTTGCCAAATCTAACTAGGTCTTGTAATTGCTTGATGCATCCTTAAAAAAATCTTAAGGTGAAAGAAAATCTGAACTAGCCCTAGGTATTAGAGTATAGTACATCAGCAACCCATTGCTGATGTACTACCTACCTAATTCCTCTTGTCTGGGCAACCGACATTGCACATTTTTGTCAACAATACTTGGGCTTTGAGTTGCTTGGCATTACTACCAGTGATGATCAATTGACATAAGGTGAAAATATTAACTCAAATTTCACTATTGCTTAAATAAATCTGGAAAACAGCCATTGCACATATTTGTCAACTAATACTTGTGGCTTTGTGTTGCTTTGCACTACTAGTGATGATCAACAATACTTGATGACTTGGGCTTTGTGTTGCTTCGCACTACTAGTGATGATCAACAATCAATACTTGATGACTTGGGCTTTGTGTTGCTTTGCATTACCAGCGATGATCAATTGATATAAGGTCAGAATTTGAACTCAAATTTCACTGTTACTTAAATATATCTGGGAAACAAAAACTGCACATTTTGTCATTTTTGTCAACAATCTTTGAGCGGTAAAGTAAGGAGAAGAAGAAGAAGCGAAAAAAAAAGGAAAAAATAGAAAAAGTTGTAGAGAGCTTTGAGCTTCTCAATTTTGTGTGCTTGTGCTTGTGTGTGTGTGTGTTTGTGTGTGGTATGAGAGGAGCTTTGAGCTCCCTGCTCCTTGTGTGTGTGTGTGTCTCCTTTTCTCTCTCACACACAAGTCCTTTACAAGCTCTGCAAATTTGGAAGCTGGAGTTGCAGCAGAAGTGGTTGACAAATGGTGGTGGTGGTGCTGCTGCAGTGAGACAGATGTAAACAGTCGTGGGTGTTAATGTTGTGTTGCAGTCTCAGCTTCACCAGTTTCCAATCGAAGCTGCTGCGGCTAGCTCCTAGGTGGTGTTCATTCTTCTTCAAAGCTGCTGCTGCTAGCTCCCAGGTGGTGGTGATTCCTCTTCAAAGCTGCTGCCGCTGCTGATCGGTAGTAACTGTAGCTGCTGGAGCATCATCATCATCTGCATCGGAGCCGGACATGCCGGGACGAAAAGAGGTGAAAGAGTATGAAGTGAGCCCCAGGATTCTGAGGTTCACACAACTGGACATCGGGGCACATTTTAAGGAACCATATCAGCACACCAAGATCGAGGATGCGGTGAATATGATCCTGCGCCAAGAGAAAGCGCCATCCGATTTCGGGAAGCTCAGAGTCGTGAGGTATGATGATGAGTTCTGGTCTCTCGACAACCGCAGGTTATGGGTGTTCAAAAAAGCCCGGGTGGAGAACGTCACGGTGCTTGAGAGCAAGTATCACGCTAAGGTTCCCCGCTTCCAAGCTATGCTCGATGACCCGCAGTTGATGAACAAACTGCGGTCAGAAAATTTCGTCCCCAGGATTCGTGGGTCCAAGCCACCGCACTTCAAATGCGGTCCTCATGCCAAATTTCCTCGCGTTCATCAAGTAGCAAACGCTCATTTGCGGAAGCCTGCAGCAGGTAAGGATCAAGCAGCTCCAGAGACGGCGGTTCATGAACAGCAGCAACAGTTCGTTTATAGAGTAGTGCAGCGAGCTGGCGGGCCTCTGTCGATTGCAGCTGGGTACAGCTCTAGTAGTACTTATATTGCGAGATCTCAATCAGCAGCTGCGAAGAAAGTGGCACATTCTCAAGCTTCGAATCTTCTGCCGGCTGACTATAAACAACCAAATAATCGACCAGTTTACACAAGAGTACAGCAGGTGCCAGGAGCAGCGGCAGCAGTTACTGCAGCCGGTGTCTCTGTTGTTGCGGCCGGATCGAGTCATGTGAAGAACTATCATCCTTGGAATCCATCACTGCTGCATGAAGGTGCCTCTTCTTCTGTAGTCAATGGATACTTCCCGAAACAGGATCAGGCATCACACCACGTCATTCAGATTCCCTCGGATCTGCCAGACCGACTAAGAGCAAAGCTACCTCCAGCAGCTACTAGGGATCAGGATTGGTATTCAGCTCACAGGGGAAGAAGAAGCAACAACCACAAGAACCACAAGCATCGCTTGAAAACTACACCGAAGGCTTCTTCCGCATTTGCTGGAAGTATCTTTGGCAAATCTGTCGTGGTTTCTTCTCCAGACTTTACAGCAGGTGGTACAGGAGGTGAAGACTCAAGAGGAGGAAAGTGGAGCTACCAGGGTCATGCCAAGGTAATCATGAAATGCTCTAGAGTCTATATAGCCACAGCAAAAGTACCCCATCAAGATCATCCTTTGGGTTTTCCTCAGCAAATCATTTTGGTTCAAGATTGCAGGATTTGCTTCCCATGTGGTGCACTCCCTGGTTCTCTCTCTCTCTCTCCGTGGAGGATCCCTTCTTTGTCTTTCTCAGGAGGATGTTTTCTTGTTTTCTCTCTCTCTCTCTCTCTCCTCACACACAGGATGATCATTATGTACCTTTTCTTGTAGAAATATATATATGAAGTGTTCAGCATCCTATATACTCCTTCAAAAGTGTATAAGCTCACTTTCGGAACATTTGAAACATCTTTCAATGCTCCCTTTGGAACATTCAAAAAATCTCTTTTACAGCTCGGGCTTTGGAACATTCAGAACATAGAGAAAATTGTTCTGGATGTTCCAAACATCTCTTAAACATCTCTCCCTCCCTCCTCCCTTCTCCCTCCTCCTTCCTTTGGAACATTCAGAACATAAAAAGAGCTGATTCTGTTTGTACCAAAACAGTTAGATCATCATCTCATAATCACAATTGGAAATTTTGCAATTTCATAAGTTGTAGTGGTATGTTAATTGAGCTCACAAAATTCAGAAATTCTCAAGACCTACTTCACCATATGCAGGCCAGATTTCTAGACATGGTGCAAGTAAGTGAAGAGCCAAAAATATAGAAAAGATGTTAAAAAAAATTAAATTTTTTTTAATTATATTTTTCTTGTTGCCAAATTTGGCTAAATCTTCGTATATAGATGATTGTGACTTTGGCCACATCAAAAAAAAGTTGACCCAAAAACAACATTGATCTGCAGTTTTTATACAAGCCTCAACAATCATGCAAAGTTGGTTGTAAGGTTTTAGTTGGCATTTTAAACCATGGCAGTTCTAGAGTGATAGTTTTCTTTTTTTCTTTTCTTCTTTCTTCTTTTTTTTTTTTTGAGGAAGGAGGCAATCCTAGGTACAGTTAGGGTTTAGGGTTTGTAATTAAAATTATAAAATTAATTTTTAAAATTTGCATGAATATATAGTTTTTGATTCACAATGTGAGATTGATCATATAAAATATCCCATAAGTCCTACTCTCAAGTGGCCCAAGTGTTAATAGGCTATGGTTTTCTCATTATAAATTGTATATAATTTTTTTCGAAGTCCTAATCAAATGGCCTAAACATCAATAGGTTATGGTTTTCTCATTACAAATCATATATAAATTTTTTAAAAGTCTTAATCAAATGGCAAAAGCACTAATAGGCTATGGTTTTCTCATTATAAATTGCACACAAAATTTGATGTTTCTTTAAAATGAGAATTTTGTTTTGGGTCATATCATTCCTACAACCAACAATGGATACATCATTTTTTGTTCTTCCCCGTATCAACATAACCACACAAAGCAAAAAAGCTTCAAACATTAGCATAACCACAAGAAAAATAGGACTCATTAAAAAAACAAGACTTATTGGTTGTTACCTCCACACATCAACACAACCATAGTGGTCATCAAACTGCCGAGTTGTTGCCCCCACACATCTACATAACCAATTCAACATGCCTTAACAAAGTCCAAAAAAATTTCAAAAAACTTCTAAGTTTATACTCTCATGCATCAAAAGAACTACAACAAGTCAAAATCCCCATGCATTAATAAAATCACAAAACAACATAAAACTTTATAGAAATTAAACCCCATGCATTAAGTTGTTGCCCTCACAAATCAATAAAATCATACAAAATATCAACTTGAACTTCTGGAAATTATATGTTAGATCCCCAAACATTAACAAAACCTCAAACAAAAAAGAAAAATTGGAAATTAGATCCCTATGCATCAACAAAACAAAAAAATCCAGGAACCCATGTTTCAATAGAATAACAAAACTGACCAAAAAAACCTAAACACTTCTAAATTATTGCCCCAAATTATCAACAAAATCACAAACATGCATGTTTAAGGTCACTTAACCTTTTCTGAAAACTACAACTATCTTCTTTGCCCACCTTATCATTAGGAAATTGCAACAAAGATTCTTGCAACAAATGAATCATAAAGAAATTAAAAAAAACTTGAGTTACTACCTTCTCATTTAAACAGAATTTAAGTCTTCTTAAAAAAGACCTTGATCTTCAATGAACTATTTTTTGTTCCTCAATCAATGTGTCTTCGCATGTGACAAATTAATCTAGTGTGCTTTCCTTGGCCCTTTCACACCCAAGATGAGCATCATGAGGCTAGCTTTTAATAGCAAGTATGAAGCAATTCAAGTTGTCAATTTTAAGCCAAGAATGTTGAAAATTTATGACAACACCAACAACACTGAAAATTCTTTCAATGTCAATCTATGAAGCAATTATGTCAAATACTTAACAAGCCAAAAATGAGACATGTGGGAATTGCATTAAATGTGTAGCCCACCACCTCAAGGGATTAATAATTTCTATTAGTTGTACACATAAGCATATGAGGATCTGAAATTCATTTTTCAATGTTGACAGGATGACAACAACAAAAAAAAATTTCCCAAAGAAACAATTGTTGTCTTCAAGTGTTGTTGGCTCTATTATTATTTTCACAAGATTCAAATGCCTTTGACATCATATTTTACAACAACATCCATAGCAACTACATTGCCCACATAATCTCATATGGCCTTCATGTTTTTAAAACATGAATCCAACATGATGGACAACATATTATGCACCTTGGCATTAATGTAAAAGCCAAAAACTGCTAAAAATGGTGTTAATACATTCACCACTTGTGAATCTAAACTCCAACAACTCTAAATCAAAATTTCTTTGAATCAAAGGTTGATTCAAACTCTAAATTTTGGCCACTTTATATTTCATTAAAATACACAAGGTGAAAGTAGATGCAAACGCATCTAATAACCAAAATCCTTGACTTTGATTTAATACACATTGCTTGACCATTGATAGTAAGGTATTCATAATAACTTAAGCAATAGCCCAAGTTTGTTATATTGTGACTCATGATAACAAAATCAAAAATTGTTGTCACTCATAGTAAATGGAATTGGATTTTGATATTCCAATGTCTTTTGGAACAAAATGATTTGTAATGCAAATCACGTTTTCACATGAATTTTTGACATCCTTGTTAACAACCTTGCAATAATACAAAAATCCTTCCACTCTTGTTTCCCCTTCCTAAATTTTTTAATTCCGAGTTATAATCTTCTACAATGATGCATGCTCATTGATGAACATGCACCTTGGAATCATCAAGAGCATATTGACATGCCTGTGACATAGCATGGCCAAAACATGATCTCACAAATGGACTAAATAATTGAAATGGAGAACAAATAACAACACTTATTAACATTAAAATCAAGGAACTTAAATTTTGACCCTTCATCCTTCACATAAACAATGACTTCGTCAAGTAAACCAAAAGAGTCTCGTAAGACCTTTACTTGGTTTGCCATGGCTACACTTGTTGTGATATGCATTTCAAAAATTCCCATGAGAACATGCACATGCTCCCATAAATTGTTAATAAAATTGACAACCATGGCAAAGGCATCACATTCACCATGAAACATCCAAAGATTAAAAGATGTGCATGTAATGCATGAAACAAGTGAGGGCAAATCATATCTCTCCTTGGTTTTCTCCATAATGTTTGATATCACATTTGTCACTAGTTGATGTTGAGATGAAAACACAACACACAAACACTATTTTAAAACCATGTGCTTCAACCATGAATAGTAATGTATTATACCAAATCTTCAAAAAATGTATGTTGTGTAGGGTCAATTTTGTTATAAGATTGACAGTTGCCAAAAAATTCATTGATCAAAGAAGAAGGGATATTATTATTATTTTGTTGTTTTTTGTTGATTTCCATCTCCTTGATCTTTTTATGGCAACAACAAGTCCCACCTTCTACCCTCTTTCATGTTCATGAAATACATATTTTTTCAAAGAAAATGTCCCATGGTCTTTGTTATAGCTCATAAGGCCCTTATTTTTCCCATGGGAAACATTATGAACATTAACATCCATTGGATTAAAATGGCAAACAATACATCACATGATTTGGGGATTACAATAATTAATTTGTGCACCATTATAAACAACAAAAAAACCCCTAATAACTTGTAATGCAATGCCAAGGATACCATATGTTTTAGTTAATTAGAAGCTTTGGGAAAAAAAGCCTAGAATGCATTTTTGTCAACATTTGAATTGATATTCAATGCTTCTTGTAATTCTCAAATAGTATTTTTAGCAAGAAACACAAATTCACCATACTAAACATCATTTTCAAACACTATTGTGTTAAAGTGAATGCCACTTGCAAACACCATCAAAATTGTTACATCTTTTTAGCTACAATAGGAACACAACAACAACAACAACAAAAACGGAAGAGTGAAAAACACAAAGTTGTTGTGTCCTTTTAGTTATAATAGGAACACAACAACAACAAATGGAAGAGTAAAAGAACACAAAGTTTATGTGTCCTTCTAATTACAATAGGAACATAACAATTATGTTTTCTAATTGCAATAGAAACACAACAAGAAAAATGGAAGGACTTGAAAATTACATGAAATTGATTCCCTTTCAAGAATTGAAAACTAAATTAGATCATGCAAAAAAAAAACCATGAACCTATGTTGTTTCCCTCTTTGCTGTGTAAGAGTTGCAATTTTTATTATCCACAATTTCACCCTCCCAAGAGGTTACCACTCAAAATCAATTTTAGTAATGTTACATCTTATCTACCAACGTTTGACACAATGTTGGAAACTAAAACAACCTTGTAATTTCATTTTATATGTCATTTTGATCTCATTATTAAGACCCAAGAATCCATGGTCAACTTGGATATGACTACAACATGGAATGTAAGAGATGAACAACAAACCTAGAGTGCAAAAATAAGAAAATAAGGTAAGAAACATGAACAAACAAAGGTCTTTACAAACTTCCATGTTAACACAAATATTCACATTACATGTCACACCTTTGCAACTTCGCATTAACATTCCAAGCTTCATTTTTTTGCATGCTTGAACATTCTATGTCCTAGCAAATGCATGTGGCATGAAAAGGAACACAAATTCAAAGGCTTGACCTAAAGTTGCAACAATACATTCTCCACATTTTAAGGCACATTTGATGCATATTCTATGGTGCTCTAAAAGGGAAAAAAAAATCAATTACTTTCATGCAACATATGAATTCCTCTCCATTCAAGATCATATTTAAGGCATGAAACAAAAGAGGAGAGGGCCAATGATAAGATACCTAAAATTGGTGAAATCTATTTAGCTGTTGAAATATCTAATTCATCCAAAAAAGTGCCAAAGAAAGAAGAAAGGTCTCGAAAAAGCATGAAACACATAGTTGACATCAGAAAGCTCAACATTGTCATTGATAGAAAGAAACAACTTCAAAAGCAATGTCATGGTTGTGAAAATTCATCACAAATATGAAAAAAAACGAAAGTTGCAAAACATCAATAAGAAAAAAAGAACATAAAAAAGTTCCAACGTAGTCCAAGGAAATGAAACATTAAAACAAAAGAGGAAAAAATACCTAAAATTGTCAAAGTTGCCGAGATGTTGAAATATCCCACTTGTTCATTAAAATGTTGAAGAAAGAAAAAGATTGCTAAAAAGCATAAAACCATGGAAAGCTTAATAAAAATAGAAATAAACAACTTTGACATGATATACTAAAAGAAAAAACACGTGTTTTTTATTTGTCTCCGCAATTAATTTTTAGTCACAAGTGACATTTACAACTAAAAAATCCTTAGTCACCTTGGACAAGTTGCATGCAATATTAGTTGAAAACAACAAAAAATATCGGATGAAAAAATAAAATCAACAAAGATAAGTTCATCCATTGTATACATATTGTCACATGCAAATAATCTATGCAACTATTTTGGTCACAATTCAAAGCAAATGATGTGTTGCCACGTGTCCCAATGTTTAATTATTTAAAATATAAATATTATTATTATTTTGAAATAATCTAAAACGTTCAATTCAAATGCTTAGATGATTTTATATGATGACATGTGACCCAATGTAAATATGTCATGTGGTATTTAAAAATGAATTCAATAAAAATATTAATATTAGGTTGGTAGGTACCTAGGTAGGTACATAAATAGGTGCCTATAAACCTAATTTACATACCTACCTACCCACTTATGTAAAAAAGTAGGTAGGTAGGTAGGTCTTACCTTCCTAGGCTAAATACCTATTCATATAGGTGAATACTTAGGTAGGTAAATACATAGGTCGACCTAGGTGGGTAGGTCAAACTACATACCTACCTAGTTAAATAGATAAATAGGTTGGGGAGGTAAGTACTTTAAAATTGAGCATAATTTGTTTTTTTATTTTGAGTTATGTCTTTTGATTGGTTTATCCCATGTGCATAAATTTCTTAATGTGAAATTGAATTATCACACCCCTTGTTTATATAATGTTCAAAATATGAATGGAAAAATAAACAACATGGGATAAGTTTCGAAGTTACAATTTCCTCACAAATTAAGTTGTAACTCAAGAAAAAATTTCATGCATTTTTTTCTTTGTTTTAGATTTTAAAAAAATTCAAGTACATAGTTCATTAGATAACTACATAATCATTTAATCAATAATGATTAAATTTATATATATTTTAAAATATAAACTATACACTACAAATATTAAATATTCATTATCAATTACTTAAATAACTAATAACTTCTTAATATTTAACAAACTAGCTATCTAGTTATTCACAAATTATTAATACATAACTCATAGATAATTAAATAATTTTTTAAAAAATTAAAATTATTATTAAAAAAATCTAGCGAATTATGGATCATATAATTAATGTAAAAATTTTAATTATTAGAATTTTAAAATAAAAATTTTAAATATTTATTTTCAAATTATAAATAATGACCTAACAATTGCTATTAAAAAGTAAAATTCTTACATGAATTTTTTAAAAATTAATATTAAACTAATAAATATAATTATTATATAATTTCATTTATTTTTGTAAAAGAAAATTTAGGTCAAGTAATTTTTCCTATTGGCAATTATTAACTATAAATATAAAAAATTTCTAAACATAAAATTATTTTTATAATTATTTCCAAATTGCAATAAAAATATTTATCATGGATGATTAATTACAGAATTTAAAAATTAAAAAAATTAAAATACTGTATAATAATTCCTGAAATTAAAAATCATTAAAATAATGATTTTAATTACATTATATTTTTTCCAAAATTTTAGTTCAGATTTAAAGTTATAAATTACAGATTGTGAATAGTTATGTTGAATTAGAAAGTAATTATGCACATACTAATTAATTCTTATCTGTAGTAATTACAGTTATTTTAAAATAATGTAACATTAATTACAATAATTAATTTCTTTTATTGTAAGAATATGTATAATATAAAAATATATGTTCTAACAATAATTATTTAGCATAACTTATAGTTAGTAAAAATAATCATTTATAATTATTTATAAAAGTGGTTTATTATGGATAACATTAGTAGGGAAAACCCTTAAAATTCAATCAATAATTTTCTGAATTCAAATAAAAAATTTAGATTCCAAAATTGTAATTCAGAATTCAAATGTCAATTTTTTTGATGAAATATTGTTTTTGGATTTAAATTAAAAAATTCAAAATTGAAATGTCAAATTTCATATTCAAATAACAATATTCAAAATTGAAATATTCATTTTTAGACTCAATTAATAATTTTCTGAATTGAAGTATCAATTTTTAAATCCAAAATAATACTTTGGAATTCAAATTTCAACTTTCAAGTCAAATTGTTTCTTAAAATTTAAAATAAAAATTCAGAATTGAATTAACAAATTTCAGAATTCAAATATTAATTTGGAGATTCATTATATGAACAATATACATATATATGCATATTTAATGTACACACAAATATATATATATATATATATATATATATACATACAAATACACTCCCCCCCCCTATGTCATTATAGAATACTTTTAGGATGCGACTAATGGGACATATCAAGTTATTAATGGATGAAAATATACCTAAAATCCATCCAACCAATAGGATGAAGTTTCCAAAAGTTGCGTCATAGTTGTGAGAATGAACAAAATAGTTGAAATTTGATTTTGTAATTACGAATATTCCCAAATCTAGTCACAAATAACTACAAGTCGCATGTAATTGCAAACGGAGTGGTTACATTTTAGCTAATTTTTATTAATGATAGAAGAAATAAAACTCAATTGAACCCTAAACCTAATAAGATCTAGAACTAAACATGAAAAGAGTGCATTAGCGATCACTGGGTTTAAGGTTTAATTATATTTTACCTAGTTTTTAAATATAAAGTTAATGGCAAGTCTTCAAACTACAACTATGCACATCTCTAGGTTGAATTTACATTCAATTTCAATATGTTGTTTTTTATTATAGGTAGGGTATATAGATTTAAGTAGGGTATGTAGATATGGATTTTTACCTAGTGATTTTTATCGCATATTCGAATATTTGGCCAACATTAATAAAACCAATGTTTTTTGAAACTTGAGAAAATATCTTAACAAAACATATTAATAGGGTAGAATAACTGATCATCGAACACTGGCCAATGACAAATCGAGGCAATAGTTTGAGCATAGGCCTATGATCAACAAATTTTACACCCATAAATATTTTTTTAAACCCCATTACCAAATGTTTGGTGAATTTTTATTTTGTTTAGCTCTTTTAACCACATTCCACATGATGGAGATTTTTATGTTCAATCATGGGAAAAAGGTGTGATTTAAAGCAAAGTTGTAGCCCTTATCCATATCTTTCCAACGATATGTGGCACGTCACCTGAACGCAAATAAATGGGGGCGATTCTTGACTTTTAGTGGTCAAAAGTCAAATCGGCAATTCGACTCCCGGCCCTTCTTTTGGCCATAACTTATGTTTTAAGTATCCAAATGAATTATGCGAGCCCATTTTAGGCATATATGTTTCAAGAGATTTTCCATGGTATAAGGAACTTTTTAATCTAATGAGTTTTGGCCCCTACAATCGCCTTCTGAAAATTTGGGAATTCATCAAGAGTCTAACTCCCAGAGTGGGAGTTCCCTTGGGAGTGTGGGGGTTCATTCCCTCACACTCTCCTACACTCATGGGAGCATAAAATGTAATTCATGGGCTTCATTCTTGGCTCACACCTTCGCAAGCCCTTACTTTGGTCACGAGCCCAAGGCTAGGGTTGCGACAAAAACACTCATTTGTACTAACTTAAATAAATGAAACATTTTATGATGGGGACAAAGTCAAGTCCTATAGGCACTCATCTATACCCACTAAAATTTTTTAAATGATATTTGATGGGAAAAAAATCAGCCCCATTCAGAATACCAAATTGAATGGTTTAAAAATAAAAAAGTGGCACTTTGGGCTCTAATCTCCCCATTTAGATTAACAATTGTTTGGTTAAAGGTATAAGGCTACACCAAAATTTCAAAAAAGATGCATAATGTACATTTTAGATTGAAAAGTGATGAAACAAGTTTAATGTAGTTTTAAAAGACTTGGGTTTTAAAATCCCCAACATTTTGAATGCATTTACAAACCTTAAAATTTAATTTTAAAACAACAATTTTGGAGCACGAACAAGACATTTTAATTATTGTCCTACAAAAGATACAAATACAATTTGGATTCCCACCAAAATCATGTAGCTTATGTAGAAGTTAGAAGCAAATAGCCATGCATTTGAGTAAATAACCTAGTTTTTCAAAGTTTGTAACAACTTTTTCAAATGTTTGAACTTTCACAAAGTATTAAAGATTTCTTTCAATAATTCCTAGAGCTATTAATTCTTGTTGCAAAATGTTTGAGATCTAAAGTAGATGAGAGGGATGGTTAGAATTCTACAAAGATTAAAGGACATGTGATTGAAAAAATTAGACTAGAAGTAAAAGCAATTTTTTGCAATCTCTAATGGATGAAAAGGAAGCTAGTTTGAAATTTGCACATAATGTAAAACATGTGAAAGAAAAAGGTGAAGGTAATTCATTAGATATTAGGCTAGAAAAATGTGATTAGTTTTATAATTCAGTAGAATCAAATGAAGAAACCATAATTGTTTATGTAGATTATCTATACACATCAAAATATAAGAAATTTCTTTACTATTGTTGGATTAAAAAATCTATGGCTTCAAGAGTAGTAAGGAGAACAAATTCAACTGATTCTTATAGATTTTAAAAGGTTGGAACCAATCACAACTTGAGATATATTCCAACATTTTGCACACCAATTGAAGGCATTGTGTTAGAATGGGAAGACTTCCAACACTTCTATGACATTATTTCTTCTAGTAATGTTTTAGAAGATCATGTTCTTCTGAATTATCGAGAGTTTACATAATTTTTGCAATCTTGCAGTGCATATAAGAGATTCAAATTCATACCTCTTGTAGGTCCAAAAAAGACGCCACCAACTTGTTAGAAGTTAAGGCTAGGAAACAAGGGGATACCATGATGATCAATATCCTTTGTAGGAGGCGAAATGGCTTGGTGGACTAGGAGCCAATAGATAAAAAGAATGTGCCACTTGCACATGCAACAATACCAAATAGCCCAGCAACAAATGCAGAGAACATCTTGCATGCACCAAGAGCACAAACAAATAAGGCAAGAAAAATTAATAGGACTCTTCACTTACACCCAAAGGGCACATGGGCAACTAAGACTTTGGAAGAAGCAATGGACATATTAGAAAGAGGGCATTTTTCAATGAGAAAGGCCAACTAGCATTGGCACCTACCTTTAACCTCTCTTTCAACTCACTTGAATGGCATGACAAGATCAAGGAAGGTTGGGCCACAAAGTATATTAATAATGAAAATGATGTAACAACGATGGCCTAGATATTTAACATGTAGCAGTGTGAACTTTCAATTACCTTGCAACAACTCAAAATGAAGGTGGCAAAGCTTACCCAAACCAAACCAACCCCTTTCACAAATGGAATTATAGGGAATTCTTGGTGGTATTGGTTCAAACATCAACATCCAAAACTAAACATTGGACTTGTAGAAGGACTGGAAATCTACAAGGCACATGGTCTAACAAGTTAGTCATGTAAGTCCTTTTACTAGAATTTGGGAACATTATATAATCAACACAAGTATAGTCCAAATCACATTTATAATTTAGATGAGACTAGAATCCAAGTTGGGAGGCAATTGGTGCGAAAGTTCTAGCTAAAAAAGGTTCACAACAAATTTATAGCACTATTCCAAGGTCAAGATAATGGTCAATAATAAATTGTGTCATCAATGCAACGGGGGGTTGCTTACTAGGTTTTTATATTTTTAGAGGTGAACAGTTCAAGATGAGTACGTCATCAAGAAAAGGAAAGATGGTGCAATGGTCAAAAATAATCATTGTGAACTAAACAAATGCACATTAGTTAGGTGGGTGGACAAGGTTTTGGAACATGCATTAACCAATAAAAACATCAATAACAAGTTCAAGGTTACAATAATATGACCATTCAATCCCAAGGTAATGGATGATAAGACTAAACCAAGTGTAATATACACAACAAAACTTAACCCCAACTTCTCAAATGATGACATTATTAATTTTGATTATGCAATAGATGAGGATCAACGGGGGGAAGATGGAACTATTACACAACTACTGAATATAACAAGAAAAGATGTTAGAACAAAATTTAATGGTCGAGAGCACTTAGATGTAAGGTATTATGTGGATATATCTACAAATGTTAATGATAGTTTTAAAGTTAGTCTATTAGAAGATGCACATGGATTGCCCATTGATTTAGCTAAACTTACTTGTGAAGTGCAACAAACTAAAAATTCATCAACTACAATGCAAAATGCCCCATCTTTTGTCAATTTGCAAAATGTTTTAGCTCTTGTTAATTTTGTTGTCCTTATCACGGTTGCATGCAAGAAGAACAAGGGGAAAATAACCATTAGTTGATTATAATTAGTCACATGTTATGACATCTATTGGGTATTCAAACATTTTGCGTTTAAAAACATTAAACAAAAAAGTAGCATAAGAAATAAACAACAAAAATGGAAAGAGAAGGAGGACAAAAAGTCTAAACAAGTTATTGATTCCCTAAATGCAATTGAAGGGGTACTTCAAAAATTGACAAAAAAACATGCAAGAACAAATTTCATGTCAGTTTGGTATATAGTTGTAGTAAAACAAATAGGGATAAGTTTCATTGGAATTTTGTAACGGGTTTAAGGGCGCATGTCATGAACACCATCACCCATCACTTATATCATGTTTACACTAACATAGTCACCTACATCATTGCTTACATCATCGTTTACACTAACATAGTCACTTACATGATCGTTTGCATCATCATTTACACCAACATAATTACATACATCATCACTTGCATCATTGTTAATTCTTAATTAACTCTTAATTCATTATTAATAAAAAAACTTCTCAAGAAACTTCTTTGGTTAGTGCACACATGGAAGCTTCTATGGAATTTTATTTAAACTAAGTCCCCAATGGAATATAATCTAAATTAACCTTTAGTTAAATTTTAGTTGACTTTTAGTTTAGTATTAGTAGAAAAGCTTCTCAAAAAGCTTCTTTGATTAGTGCACACATGGAATCCTCTATGGAAGCTTCTTTGAACTAAATCCCTAATGGGGTATAATTTAAATTAACCCTTAGTTGACTTTTAATTGGCTTTTAATTGATTATTAGTTTTTTCTTTTTGGTCGGTGCACACATGGAAACCTTTATGGAAGTTTATTTGAACTAGGTTTCCAATGGGGTATAAATAGGGGTAGGACCTCCCATTACCTTCAGTATGTTCAACATCAATTTTGGGTACACATTCTTGTCATAACCTTTGTCTTTATACGTTATCAAAATAAAATTTTGATTAAACCATCTTTTAACATATATTGTGTTCTTGCCTTGTGTCTTTACGTTTCTAATCTTAGATTATACATAGGCTTACATTTCTTGTAATCTGTTTTCCTTGTTGTGTCCTTGGTTTAATTTTTGTTCTTGTAGGTTTTCATGCATGTGACAACACATCCCTTATTGGACATGGGTATGAACCTTGGGATTTCAACACCAACACAAATAGAAGCAAGGGAAATTATAGTGGCACGAATGAAAGCAAGAGGGCATGTTGCAGCAAAATTGCAACAATTCACCTTAAGGTAACCAATTTTGAAAGAAAGGAAAGGGGGATTAGAAGAGAGGCTAAAGATTGAGACTAGAGGGGTTGAACATGAATAAGATCACAACTCAAGGGGGAACTAGGAGGATTCGAAAGCCAAGAACTAAAAAAGGACGAACATAATTGAAATCGTGAACTAGGAAGAACTAGGAGCTAGGAACCAAAAGGAGGATGAACACGATCAAGATCGTGAACTATGAAGAACCAAGAGCCAAGAAAAATGAACAAAGAAAAACTAAGAACTAGGAACAATAAGAAGATGACCACGATCAAAATCACAATTTAAGGGAACCAGGAAAAACCAGGACCTAGGAACCAAAGGAGGACAAACACAATCAAGATCACGAACTAGAAAGAAACGTTAGAACTAAGAACCAAGAAGTAGAGGAGGACGAACATGATCAAGGTCACGAACCAATAAAAATTGAGAGCTAGGATGAACCAAGAGTGAAAAACCAAGTGTAAAGGAAGATGGACATGATCAAGATCACGATGATGGGGGATTAAAGGACATCATTGAAGATTGGAAACAAAACCTTTACGAGCACTCATGGAAGTGACAATGATCAACAAGTCTTTGGCACTAACACCTAGCTGCAACCAACGAACTCCAAAGTTCAACCATTCAAAGTCCAAATTCCAAACCAAGGAATGTCAATAGCAAAAATCCAAAGTGATGTGCTGTGCTACATATAAATTTAGGGTTAGAAAATGTGGGGTTTTGTATGATCGTAGATTTTTTCATTTTTTTGTGAACATTGATCTTGGTAGTAGATGTATGATGAACCTTTTTGCATAAAGTATCCAACAAATTTCATTCACATCCCATTCGATCAAGGGTCAAAATTTGTCCATGTTTCAATTGTCGACACCTCTTTAAGGTGAAACATGTATGGTTATAAGGATGAGAAATGTTTGTTCTAGATTTTTTTCCAGCAACAGACCCTTTTCATTTGGGGGAGCATATCTTGTTGTTCGTTGACCAAATCACACAACCTAAACATCTATGAGTGCGCCTAGAGATGAGTCCCAACTTTTCTCCAGACCCCAACCCCAAAAAATCAACATCCAGCACTTCACTGAGTCCTTATATGTTCGGTCACTGGCCTATTTACCCTAATAAGATAGGAAGAAAGTCAAAAAGAAATCTGGTGTAATAAGAGCTTGCATGTATTAACTTATACAGCCATCCCCAGAGGTGCTCAACATGTGACCCTGCATACATATTTCTCACATACAAGTTTAGTTTTTTATTTTATTTTTCCAACTCCACCCATAAAACTAAAACTGGTACTGGTAATAAGTGCAAGACTACTAATAACAACCCACCTGGACCAATCAAACTATTTAGCCAATCAACAGCAAATGTTAGGCTTTGTTGTGCCTTTTACCAGCCTCAGCATCCTGTGCAAAAATGCTGAGCCAAAGACCATTCAACCCGTGATGTTTGGACTTTTCTTCATCCAATTTTCTTTTGCAGGGCCACATACTGAGCACTGGTGGAGCTGCTCTACTCATCTAAATGCATATATTCACCTACAGCATAGGTTACCAAGGTGAAACGCAACTTCAACTGAGTTAGAATTCACCCACAACAGATTCTTAACAGGCTCTCTCAGTGATGCTCTGATGACTGGTGGTCCACTCTGGCCCATCACAACATCTTGGCTGGCCAGCCTCTCACCATAACAGGCTCCCTTGGTTCCTAGGTGGAATGCGCATAACCAATTCCAAACTACAGATTCTCCAAGTGTTGTCAACCACTACCAACAGTTAGCCCATCAAAACATAATAGCTTTGTCATATGTAGCTGGAATGTGGCTTAGTAGCTACCTACTAGAACGCGGAGCAGTGACTTTCCAAGTGAGGGAAGGTACAAAGATGTGAATGCAAAATTTGCATGGTCATATAAATTTCCACCCTAAATCAATAACCCTTGAGGACCCGTTAGCAATTCATAAATGAGGACACAAACATAACCAAAGAAAAATGAATAACTTGAAGAAAAAGGGTGCTGAAACTGTTGATGCATGCACACCATGGCTATGTGTGGTAATAGTTCTCTTGGTTGACAGGTGCAAGTAAGAGTGTGGTGCTGTAAACACACCATATAATCTCTTGTCACACTCCCCACAAGCCAACCAAAAGCCAGCCAACTTGTGACTTAGAGAAAGGTGTGAAGGTAACCCAGACAAATGTCACACTTGCTTCAAAACCTTGAGTAACATATAGAAATCAAAACCTTGAGAAATGTATAGAAACTTGAAAAGAAAACCACAGAGATGAGATAAATATACAAGTCACACAAATGCACACTGAGGACAAAGGTGTGTACAGCCCACTCAACCCTTCAACATCATCCAAGACAACCTGACATCTATGGTTTCTATTTGAAAAGCCGTATGTGGATCACATCTTATTCTCTTCTGGCTGTCTCCTGACTATTTCACAGAAAGAGCAGACAATGCAATTCAAATCTACAGCTACAACATACTCATTTGTGGCAGCTTTGACAAGTGCTTATCTACCTCCAGCTGGAGCTGACTGACTCCCAGGCCTGGCATATTGCTGTCGTGCAGCTTTTGACTGTGCAAGCATCTCATCATAGTTTCTTCTCTCCATTGCCACACCACGGCTCTCAATGATCTTGTCTGCAAGGCCATAGTCAATTGCTTCTTGGGCCCTGAAATACTTGGGCCTCTGAATGTCATGTGCAATTTCCTCCCTTGGCTTCCCTGTTCCTTTTGTCAAAAGATCGATGTAGTAATCAGTATTCGCATCCAACTCCTTGGCCTTGATCCACATGTCTATAGCAGACCCACTAGACTGATTCACTTTTGGAGAGTACAACTTAGTGACAGAATTGGGTTGTACTGCGCGATAACCCTTGTCCCCAATTGATAAAAGCATGGCTGCCTGACCAAATGCCATGCCACAATTGACAGTGAACACCTTAGGCTTTACATAAGCAATTGTGTCTGCAATTGCATATGCCTCGGTCTCAAATCCAATGCTCTCCCTCTTGTCATTTTGTGTGCCAGGGGAATTGATGTAGAAATAAATGGGCTTGCCAGGATTGTCATAATCCAGCCACAGGAGCTCGGCAATAATGAGCTCAGTGACAGCAGGTACAATGGGCATGCCAAGATAGCAGATGCGGGAGTCGAGAAGAAGAGAAGGCAAATCAGGCGGTGCAGTTTTTGGTCTACCATATCCACCTCCTCCCCGATACATGCTTACACTCATGCTTAGTCGCGAGGGTGCATTCTCAAGACCTGTAAGACTCCATAGCCCCGTACCTTCACCAAAAACCAGTGCAGTGCTCAGATCAAGGAGCTTCTAGTGTAAAAGTGGGATGGAAAACTCACAATAGTTAGTACACTGAGGGCATAACCAGTGTATAAAGATCAAAATCAGATTATCTTTCATGAGGCCTCCTCAGCACGTACTGCCTCTCAAAACAGGCATGGAAATATCTATGAAAATTGCAGAGGAGAAATCTCTGAAACAACAATTTGAAGGCAACATGACGATGAGTGCAGTCATAACCTCATGAGAGTTGCTCACAAAGTGCCAGACCATCACCTTCACCATGTACGGCAGTGACAAGCTGCCATGACTACCCGCTGACTTCATCAGCTCCTGACAGGTGGTGCAATAAGGGTCTCTTTCCATTAGGCTGCTGTGATCACAGCAGCCTAATGGAAAGCCACTGACATAGTGCCTTGTTTCTTGCTGCAGGGATAGTCACTTCCCATTGGAGAGCTGCAAGTGAATTGAAAATATGTAATTAATCGTGTTAAGAATGCTGGGAACGCATGTTCTCATGATGAAAAGGACAGATGTTGCTGTATGGTGAGGCATAGTTTGATTCACAGCTCTCACAGCTCCTGCAATTGGTCAATGCTTGACTGGTAGAGCTGTGAGATAATTGTGAACACAGCTAGTTGAAAAAACATAATGGAAAGCTACTGTGATCACCTCATCTGTGACCACAAAAGCCTAATGGAAAGATGTCCTGAGTAGGTTATAATTGGCCCAAAAATTTGAGCAAACCATACCAAAATCTGCATCATTGATAGGGACAAAAGCACCATGCACTACATAAAAGTGGTACAGAATTGACCAGCAGCAACTGCTGACAGACAAAAGAAGAGACTTCCCAAGAAACCTCTGAAAGCTAACACAGTACTTACAGAGTTTTCAAACAAAAGACCTTGACAGATGAGTCGCTCTGGAAACAAGAGAGAGGGATGATGATTTCTCGCTGGTACCTTCTTTGTAGTTCTGTGCTGAGGAGATGGAGTCCTCAGTGACCCGCTCAGCCTGCCTCTTCATGGGACTATCCTCGTTCATAAACATATCCATCTGCGCAGGATTCAAGCCATACAAATGTCTAGGCACGTTCTTAAAATTCTCACTCAGTCCTTCCTTGAGATGATCACCTCTGAAATGCTTGGGTATGTGATCGAAAGACGAAGAAGAAGAAGAATCCCGAGCTGCTCGCACCACCACGACTCCTCCTACTCGCTCAGCCTTCTTACTACTACTAGTACCCCTAACCCTAATTCCGCATCCTCTGCTTCTTGCCACAAGCAATTGGGTACCTCCGAAAAACCCATCTCCACAAACAGTTGTCTTACTCTCTCCTACAATAGTTGAGCTTTTGGGTTCCGCAAAATTCCGCCTCTCGAAGCTAAAACCCAGACCTACTGTTCCCGCAACCCCTTGTGCAGCCATGGTCATAGCTATTTTCCACTCTCGTTTGTGTTACCCCTCCCCTTCTCCTCTTCTTTGTGTCAAGGATTCCCAAACAACAACAGCCCAAACAACAAGAAAGAAAACCGCGCAATCTCACGGGGCTCAACAGCAAGCACGCTCCTCGCAGTTGCGAAGACGGATAGTTGCGAGATGGGTAAGGATTCAGGACTCGTTGGACGTTGGAAGAGCGACCACAACAACAGAAGCTTCGGCTATGGCTTTGATAGTAGGGCGAGAAGTCCTAATTCAGAAGGCCCTTCGAAAGGCCCTTCGGAAGGGACGTTTTGGGTGTACCAGGAGCACCCACGGTGGTACCTCGACCTTTTTGAGTGAGTGAGGCCTCTTAGTGCCCCATATTAAGCCCCAAAAATGTTAGATTTGAACTCAAAGATCCTGATTTAATCTATGCATGGGTTATTTGTAATATTTAGAAATAATATAAATTGATTTTGTGATTTTTACCATGGTACCAACTAGTGTTGTGCACTTCTTAGGTTGTAAGAGGAACCTTTAGTTTCAGTTTTGGTTCTAGTTAGGTTTTTTCTTAATTTAAAATTGGAACCTGGTTTTGGATCTTGTTTCTTAATGTGAGGAAGGTCAATTTCAGTTTTTTTTTTAATTTTTTAAAAAATTAAGTTGATTCCCAATTCTATAGTAGGTTAGGGTAGATTTTGAGGTAATCTCTTGGTTAGGTTCCACAATGCCAAACATCATCAAAAACAATGTAAAAAAATCAACTTGTCACAAAGCTTTGACAAGGCCAAATTAATTGGAACTAATCTATTTTTAAGCTTTAAAACTACCTTAATAATTTCTAATAGATTAGTACCATTTTAAAAATCCGAATTGATTTCATGTTTTCATGTCACATGCACTTCTATGCCAACTTTGAATTGGGCGTGTTGTAACCAACTTTGAATTCAACTTTCAAAATCTCTCCAACTAACTCCCAAATCACCTTTTTGAAAACCCCCAAATACAATATCATCAAGATTAGGATGGCAATGACAACAATAAGAAGACCATGATGATAAGCAAGACCACAAGATCATCAACATCAAGAAGGTGATGGTGGCAATAACTAGTTACAAGAAGAAGAAGACCATGATAACAAACATGACCGTAAGATTATCAAGATAAAGAGGGTGATGGCAAGTGGTTGCTAATTATAGTAATGAAAAAACCATTATCATAACTAAAACCACAAGATCATGAAGATCATGAAGGTGATGGTGGGAAAGTATTAGTTATAACAATGAGCACACCATGACGACAAGCAAGACCACAAGATCATCAAGACCAAAAAGGCAATTGTGAGTAGCTTCTAGCTACAATAACAAGAAAACCACATGATAACCGCCATGACTAGGACCACAAGATGATAAGATTAGGAGGGTGATGGTGGGTAGCTATTAATTGCAACAAGACTATGACAATGACGACCAAAATCATAAGAAGATAAAGAGGAGGGCAATGTGAGTTGCAACAATAAGATGAACACTATAACCACCAATGTGTGGTACAACAACATAAATAATACCACCATGAACAATAACATGACAAGATAATCATGAAGATAATGGTGATGGTGTAGCAAGTAGCAACAAGAAGAACATGACCACACAAAAAAACTTCAACCTTCAACCTTTGACAACAACCCACCACTCCTAACCCTTAACAAAAAAACCCGAACCCAAAATTGGATAATTGAATTTCTAAGAGAAATTGATTTGATTCCAATTAATGTTTTTGTAAAACAAACAAAATATTGCAAAGGGGGGAGGTAGTTCCTAACTAGTTTGGTTCCTACTTAATTCCACATTTTAAACCTGGGTCTAATTAGGTTCCAACTAACCAAATTTGACAATGGGTACCCAACTAACCTAAATATTCACATAACATTGGTATCACATCACAAACTTCATGGGCCACAATTTGATAATAATAGCATTGCAAATTATTTTTTTCATAGGTTCATATGGAATAAACACAAATGTCATTCATGTATTTGTATTATTTAAACATCAATGTCATGCACATTGTTAGACACAAATGTCATATGTCTATTCATATTACTTAGACATGAATGTTATATGTCTATTTTTATTGTTTACACATGAAAGTGCACACATTTCTATGTTTAAATAATGCACAACATTCATGTTTAAACAATATGAACCTATGAAATAATAGATTTCGCACAAATTTGGAACAAACCTATGAAACCTATAAATTTGTGATGCAATGTGGGTGTTGGTTCATTCAAGGCCTAAATTTCATCATAGGATAATAAATCACTATAAAACCTTTTTTTTCTTTAAAGTAGTGGAAAACATGACATGGTTTCAAAAAACGCAATGTTGGTGAAAGTAAACATTTCATTTTTTGAAACACTTGTTGACCACTAAAGTTTTTCTCACGATATCCAATGGGTACACATTTCATATCATGAAAACTTTGTTTTACAAAAAAACCAATGATTTTTACATTATTTAAAAGCCCCTATGGGGCATGTTCAACCAAAGTTGGGTTCACATTCAACTTCACTTCAAGAGATTTTTATTCTAGTAAAGTTTGCCTCCTTAAACTTTACTTGTGTAAAAAATGGGTAGTATATGTGGAAGGCACCTTACCCTCAATATTTTTTTTGATTCAACACAAGATGGCACTCTACATGTAAAGGTCCATCACTTCCAACTTAACAAGTTTCCAAATGTAAAGTTATGTTCAAAAAGTGGGGTGTTCTCAAAATAAGCACCCCCACCCCCCAAGACTTGAGGGGTAGTTGTTTTGAACCCAACATAAAACACCTTGACAATTTTTTTTCCAATTTTATTTTGTAATGCCTTTCTTCCCATGGTACCCATCAAATACCATAAAGGCATCATGGGAAGAAAAAAAACGAAGCAAGGCATTTCAAAAAACAAAATGCCCACAAAAATGGGCACTTTGTTTTTTGAACTGGGTTGCATGTTGTAAACAAAAAATTCCATTGTAGAAGGTGCCCTATAAGCACATTAGAAATTTATTTTTGGTGATATAAGCATTTTTAAATAACATGTCTATATTAATTTATGACTTACCTTTTGACATTTATGTTCGGAAACACACTTTAAGGTTTCATGCCAACGGCTAAAAGGTATTTTTTGTTGCATTTCACCCTTTCTTGGGGCATTGAAATGATTAAATTTTTTGCAATAAATTAACCTTTGTGTGGTTCACATTGAGGGAATTGATAAAACAAACTAAAAGGGTATAGTTTAACTTTGCATTGAACAATTCACAACAAGGGGGTGAGGGGATTAAATGGTGCAAATATTTTGCATTGTATGAAATTGACATTCCAAATGTTTTTGTCATTGTTCAAACTAAGGTTGGCTAATTTTTGAATTTGAAACAATTTCAATTTCAATTACTTAGGTAACTTGTTTGAGTGTTTTGCCTTCAAATGGAATTGGTGTTGAACTTGAAACCACGTTGATAGAATGAAGGTTGATGAAAATCCTCTTTTGATTCAAACCAATAATATTAGTTACAAATATAATTACAAAATGATTCACTTTGACAGGTTTAAAAAGGAATTTCAAGGTTTTAATTTATGTTGTGAAAAAATTTGTGAGTTGTTTTGTGGTTGCAAGTACAAATGCATCACACAATGTAGGTCATTTCTTCTTAAGGCAAACAAAGTTTGAGAGTTTTGATGATGAAGTAATTATTTTCATTGTTTTGTTTTTGTTATTTTTCCCCATTGACCTTTGGTTGTGATGTTTTACCTTTTATAAATTGTTATAAAAAAACTATGGAAATCCACTTGAACATCTTAAAAGAAAATGACCATATTTGAGTAGTCTTTGTAAAGAATTACATATAAGGTTGTGGCCTTGTGAATTCATGGCTTGTTCATTCACCAATTTAGTTCCAAATGCACTATAAATGACCTTATGTATGAGGTTTGTGCATTTTGATGTGTTCATGAGCTCAATTTTAGGAACTTGTCTTAGTCTTATTTCATAACCTTCACATGAACATTTCATTTTGATGCTTCAAAACTAACAACACCCAAGGTTGTCAAGTTTTAAACAACACATTACATTAAAAAAAAACCTATATACCTTGTGAAAGGCCTTTAGGGGTGCATTTAAAAAAATACTTGTTTGTCCTTGCAAAAATGTCAATAATAACAAAAAGATAACATTTGAAAAAATGGTTGGAAAAACATGGAATGTGAATGCAACATGGCTTTTCTTGAAATGTTTGTCCACATTATGCTAGTTCCTACAACGCTTAACAACCCCCAATTGGACAATTTACACTTGAGCATTTTACCTTTTAATTAATAAACACATGGAGTTGTCAATTTAAATTTTCATTCCAAGATCTTTTTGTTGGTGATGAAACATGAAACATTGCATAATCTTTGTTTTTATGGATTGCCTTGTCATTTTAGCTCATTTATTATCAGTGGTCATTAGCAATTTGAGTATGTTGGATTATTTGGTGTCATAACAATGGAAAAATAAAATAAAATAACAAAATTGGAATTAGCTTTGAACCCATCAAAAAAATATAAGGTCAATCATTTATTAAAATTGGGATTACAACAACCTTGAAATTGGAGGTTTGCACTAATTTTGAAACCACAAAACTAGAAACAAACATCTTGTAAAAATAAAACAAAGATTGGAATTAAAAGTTTCAATTTAAAAAATATATACAAAAATTTGGAACCAAATTATCTCAGTTACCTGAAATTGAAAGTTTATGTTGAAAGCCAAAATCAACCAACACTAATTCAAACCCTTATTCCTTAAAATTTGGAGTGAAAAAAATGGTCTTTTAGTAAGAACACCATTTGAACTTCTATAAACATGGAGGGTTACCCCCTTTAATTTGAAACCAAATATTAAAATTGGAAGAACTACCCACAAGCAATTAGGCCTTCCCCTTTAGCCCCAACACATGTCACTTGTCAACTCATTCCTCAGTTATTTTTATCCTATATTATGAATAGGATGAATGGGATCAAAATTAATTAACCCCTTGAAATGAATGAACCTTTTGAATGTGCATTCTTCTTATCCATAGATGATGAAAACACAATCAAACATACACAAAAGTAGTTTGAGAAGTTACAATCCTATTTTTACACATAAATGTAAAAAAATAGAATCAAAACCTTCCCAATCATTTTAAAACCATTGTAGTGTTAAATATTGAGTTTGTAATATGTTGTATACAAAGTTTGAAAAAACTTTAGTGTACTAAAAGTAGGTCAAAAACATTTTTGAAATTGACTAATGGAATTGTGTTCAATAATACTTTTACATTAAAAGATTGACGTATTATTACTTTTTACCTTGGAAGTTGAAAGTGCATAAGTAAATTTTAGATTACCATTAACAAAGAAATTTTTTTAAATCAATATTTCATCTATTCGAAGCCTACTTTGTCTCTTTGGCTAATCTACAATTTTTTTAAAAAAAACTTGCATTTTTGAAAATTATACTTAAATCTATTTTAAACATGTGTTTCTTCAATATCATTGACATAAATTCAAAGAACATGTTCATTATAATCATTGAAATAAATAATATTTCTAAATTTAATATGTTAATGCTTAATTTATGGTTATTTTACATTTTTTTTGACAAGGATCACGAAATGAATACTTGATTATGCTCTCACCTTGTGGTGCATTCTTAATGATGCATTCTCAAAATTGTCAAGTGGTGTCAATGATAATTAAATTGCTTAATCTTGATTCTAGCAATGAAATGCAAAAACTTGAATTACATTTTTAATTTTTTATGACTAAACAAAAAAGGTGAGAGTTTATAGATGAAGATTAAAATGAGTTTTGGTTTTAACATTGAAAATGTAAATTTGAACTCCATTTTCAATTTCCTTGTACCTGAAATGAAAGGGATAGGAGTTTTGAAATGAGAATTAACCTTTAAATATCAAGAAAAAACAAATTTATATTGAAAAGTGGACCAAATTGGTCCACCCTTACATTTAGGGGTTAAAATGAATTGATTCTTCACATTGCATTTTGGGAATTGTCACAATTTTGCAAAACAAATTTGAGAAAATAATAATATTTTGCAAAATTCTTTTTCAAAAAAAGTTTGCCAAAAAAAAAAGCGGGCACTAAATGCTTTTGTACAAAAAAATGATTGTTGTTTCATTGTTGGCTAGGCGTTGCATTTAAATTATTTCTTACCTTCATATTATCCCATTTTCATTTAAATTATTTCTTACTCTTCATATTATCCCATTTTCATTTAAATTATTTCCCACCTTTATATTATCCCATTTTCATTTAAATTATTTCTTACCTTCATATTATCCCATTTTCATTTAAGTTATTTCCCACCTTTTATATTATCCCATTTTCAATTTAAATTATTTCCCACCTTTATATTATCCCATTTTTATTTAAATTATTTCCCTCCTTTATACTATCCCATTTTCATGTTTATGAGTGGGGGATGAAAGGGCAAGACCTATATCTTTTTATTTATTTACTTATTTTATTTTATTTTCAAATTTGGTGATATGAAAAACTTGGTGATTTTTTTTCCCAGTAAATCAGCAAAATTATTTGAATTTACATTGGACGAAAATTTCGAAAAAAATCACAATTTTTTTTGTGGAACAAATGACAAAAATTGTCCCCAAAAATCACTGGGCAGGAGGTAGCAAAATTGATTTCTGTTGGACGGGCATGGGGTTTTGATGATCACCGCCGGTTCTTCAAATTGGGAGCTTTTGATCCGTCACTTCCGGTCAGGTAGTTCAAGCCCGTAAAATCGCGGTCATCAGATTTACGAACCGTTTTGACAACCGGATTGGCCCTTTGACCCATTTCTAGTACCCGCCCAAGACGAGACATAAGCCTAATAATAAACCCTAATTTCCTAATCGTAAAACCCTAGAATCTGGAGCCCTAAAGTCGGCGCCACTCGCCAACAGTCTTCTCTTTCATGTCGCGCAGCTGCTCTGCATCTCCACGGAAGCCAAAACCAGCACAGGTCCGGTTTCGCGAATACCATCTCGGTTTCTCGTCTGGGTTTATTACGACCCAATAGTTCACGTATGCTCTTTTCCTCTTATCTTTAAATATTTCTCTGTTCCAAATCTGCACTCTGCTTTAAGATTCCTTGTGAAAGCAAAGTCTTTTGACGTTTTGTCTTTCGTTTCTCTATCCTGGATATAAAACTAGGCCAACTGTTGTCGGAGTCAGAGTCAGCAGTCTTTCTTTTCTCCCCTCTGTTTACAGGCTAGTTTTGCTGTATTCTGAATTGGGTAGCTTTCTGTGTGCAGGCAGAATTTTTTTTCTCTCTTCGCCTTTGAAAATCATGGCTGACGGGTACGTTTGTTTATTCTTTCTGTTCCTCTTCACCCCTACCTTCGGGATTAATGCTTTTGGTCTGTGTAATTGTGTTGAATCTATCGACGCTTATGATCACATTTTGTGGCTTGGGTCATTGTCCTCTGAATATAAGGGTTTCAAAGAATGTTGGAGAGGCCCTATTGTTTTTTGGCATTCTCAAGTTCGCTGCAAAACAGATTTTGAGTGCTGTTGAAGGAGCTCATGCTCGAACATGGCTAACTGACATGGAGATTTGAAATGCAGAGAGGAGCCAATTGCTGATGTCGTGGCTGAGAAGCCAGCAGTTGCAGCAGAGCCTGTATTAGGGGAGCCCATGGATATCTTGACTGGTTTGCAGCTTGTGTTGAAGAAGTCCCTGGCTCATGATGGCCTTGCACGTGGCCTTCATGAAGCTGCAAAGGCAATTGAGAAGCATGCTGCCCAGCTATGTGTTTTGGCTGAGGATTGCAATCAACCTGATTACTCTAAACTGGTCCAAGCACTCTGCTCAGAGCACAATGTTAACCTGATTTCTGTGCCCAGTGCCAAGAAGCTGGGAGAGTGGGTTGGGGTAAGTAGGGTTTTTTTTTCTCGAAATATGATATTCTTGTGAACCTTGCATCCTCTCAAAATGCTCTGTGAGTTGTATGTCATTGAAGAACAAGTGACCTCAAAGTCTAGGGTTATGGTGTACCTAGGATGGCAATAACTCATGGGCTGCCATGACTATGCACAAACTATCTGTGGACTTCATGGATAGTCATGGCAGTCTGTCACTGCTATTTGTGATGAAGGTGATGACGGTCTGACATTTTGTGAGTGACTATCATAAAGTTATGACTGCAGTCCTTGCTGTATTTACCTTCAATTTTTTGTTGTGGAGGAGATTTCTCTGCAATTTTATAGATATTTGTCGTTTGGTGATGGTGTATGCAGCTTTGCAAAATTGATTCAGAGGGCAAGGCTCGCAAGGTGGTGGGCTGTTCTTGTGTGGTTGTGAAGGTAATTTCTTTGACATGGTTTGTGATGTATTCATTCATTTGCTTTGGATTTTTTTCATTGGTAACACTGTAGTATTTGCAGTTAGATAATGTGAAACTCATCTGGTTGTGCAATTTTTGAAGTTTAGTTCTTGCTTTCTAATTCAGTTCTGGTCTTTGAAATTGATGTCTGTTTAGGGCAAAATGTTTAGAAGGGAAGTTGTAATGACTGATCAAGTTATGAGAAAACAGCTGTGAACTGTGTTTTTATGACCCATATGAGTAATAGGGATTACTTTGCTGTGGTTGCTTGATTTGTTTTCAGGACTATGGTGAGGAGACAGAAGGGCTGAATGTAATTCAGGAATATGTCAAGAGCCATTAAGATGGCAGTTTTGTGCCTTGTATTCGTGATTCTGCAATTGTGGATTGTTACCAACTCTTGTGGTCCACTCCAGTGCAGATATTTGGATTTAGTGAGGTTGCTGGGTCAACCACTGTAGGAAAGCATATTGAGAGTAAATTCAAGAGGTAGTTTTATCAAAGCAAACAGGGACAGTAAAGGAAAAGGGATGCACAGACAACATCCCCAACCCTTTCTGGATTGAATTGACAAAGTGATAAAACAATGGTTAATCTCATCTCAAGATGCAGGCAAATGCTTTTGAATTGGCTTGCAGTCTTGAATTGGCAAAATTCCTAACGTGGCTTCCATGGTCATTGTGATTTTGTATTGAATTTTGCTACTGAAACTCACAGCTTCTTATCAATGGGAAATATGCCAAAAAAATCAATATGAACTGTTCTGTCTTGTGGAACTGACTTTGTTGCTCCCAGCTCCATGTTTTTCAAGCTTTGAAGCTGGGCTCCTTGCTGAAGGGTTACTCAGATTCAGTCCATAGTCCTTTGGTGTGTCCAGTGGGACTGACTCTGTTGCACCCAGTTCTATACTGTCAAGCTCTGAAGCTTCATGCCTTTTGATGAAGGTGGATTACTTGGATTCAGTCAGTACAGTTTAGTATTATACTCTTCAGGGCTTGAAGATATATTTGAGAAGCAAGAAGACAATTAAAAAAAGCTGAATGTTGCAGTTTCTTAGACCTTGTTCCATGCAAGAGACTGTTTACAATCAAAGAAGCTCTGTGTTCCAGTTTCTGGGAGCTCATTCCATGCAAGAGACTGTTTACCAACAAAGAAGCTCTGTGTTCCAGTTTCTTGGAGCTCATTCCATGCAAGAGACTGTGTACCAACAAAGAAGCTCTGCGTTCCAGATTCTTGGAGCTTGTCCCATGCAAGAGACTGACTCTACACGATCAAAGAAGCTTTGTGTTCCAGTTTCTTGGAGCTTGTCCCATGCAAGAGACTGACTCTTCACGATCAAAGAAGCTCTGTGTCCCAGTCTCTTAGAGGTTTTTCCATGCCAGAGACTCTCTACAATTAAAGAAGGTCCCAGTTCCAGTCTCTTAGATCTTGTTCTATGCAAGACACTCTTTACAATCGAAGAAGTTCACAGTCCCAGTCCAACGCCGCGGCCTCTCTCCCCTAATCTCTTAGCATACGCAGATCTGTCCGCGATCTTCCACAAACCCTGGCAGGCAGATGGGTCGCGCACATAAGGAAGTAGCGCACACACTGCCGCGCGAGAAACAGATCTGCCCGCGATCAGCCACAAAACCTGGCAGTCAGAAAATCCCGACGTTCTGCCCGGCCGCACCCGGCAGGCGTCCGCCTGCCACTGTAGCTCCCCTTCTGGCCTGTCCACGAACTGCGGCGCTCCGTTTAGCAATCTGCTCGAGTCTCTCACGAGTTTCACCGTTCACCTTCGTGCTCACACGTGCTCACCTGCCTGCATTCCATAGCCATTTTCTCACTGCACAAAGTACAGGCACTGTGTTTCTCAAAAAAATTCTTTGAATCACATTTTCTTCTGTCTTTCTCACCATGGAACAGTCTCAAGAGCCAAGTTTCCAAGTTTCCTGTCCCTGATGATGATGGGATCAAGCTCTTCACTTCCCTTGTTCATTGTGCCTCACACAGCACCTCCAGCTCCACCCAAATCCAAGAGAGATTGGAAAAATGAGTCTCCAGCATTGTTGATGGATTTGTTTGAGGAGAAGTTTCTTGCCAATAGCCTGAACAGCTTGACACAGCAGCAGTGGCAAGAAATTTTATTGACCCCTCTGCACACTTAGGCTCAAGTTCAGTCCAAAGTACACAAAAATGCGAATGAAATTTAATCAGTTGAAACAGGAGCATGGAGAATCCGACGCAGGTCAATGCAAATGGCCATGGTTTGAAAGATGTTTAATGATTTGGGGGCAAGACTGCCAAGGCTTGTGGCACTGCTGGAGGCATGGACAAGGGTGTTCCAATTGATTAGGTGGGTGGATCTGTGCAGGAGCATGTCAACTTGGAGGATACTGAAGAACATGACGCTCCTCCTTCTCCAAATAGACAGATTCCTCCATTTGCAGGCAACTCTTCTCTCGAGGCAGTAAAGACTCCCACCCACACCGAGGTCAGCAGCTTGCAAGAAGCCTCCACAAAAAATTCAGGGCAGGGAGAGAAAATTAGATGGAGCAGCTAAAAAGGTGGGCAGACAATGTGTGCGTGTGCGCATTTTGTCTGCCTGCCTCCATTTCTGCCAGCGAATTTCAAGTAGCAGGCAGGCAGAAGCCAAGGTTTTCACAATCAAGTGCGCGACCCAAGAAAATCCCAACTTTCTGCTCCGCGGCACCCGGCAGACAGACGTCTGGCACTGTAGCGCCCCCTTCGGCCCTGCCCAGAAACTGCGACGCTCCTTTCAGCACTCTGCCCGAGCGTCTCACGAGTCTCACAGTTCGCCTTCGTGCTCACCTGCCTAGTTCTTGAGGCGCCTATCCAGTGATTTTTTTCCCTGGCGAGATTTCGCCATTTTTCAACAAACAAATTGATAAGCATTTGGAAAGTCTTGTTTTTCATATGTAAATTCGACTAATTTTGCTATTTTGGAGTCAAATTTCGCCAAATTTTCTACACCCAAAAAAAGAAAAAAAAAAAAAACACTGTGCCCATCCTCTATAGCCATTTTCTCATTGCACACCGAACATGCACAGTGTTTCTCAAAATAAATAAATTGTTTAATCATTTTATTTTTTTGTTTTTTTCACCATGGAACTATCTCAAGAACCAAGTTTCCAAGTTGCAAAAAAAAAACTTTTAATGCCAAAATTTAGAACTTTGGGTGGGTTTATGTAGGGTTAGGTTGGGAACATAAGAAAGTTGATGGGAACTTGATGGGAACAAAAGGAATTTGATGAGAACCTGATAAGAACAAAAGGATTTTGATGGGTTATTGATGGGAACAGAGGAAGTTGATGAGAACTGTTTGAGAACTTGATGAGAACTTGATGAGAACGCAAGGTTTTTGATGGGTTGTTGATGGGACAAGAGGAATTTGATGGGAACTGTTTGAGAACATTATGAGAACAAAAGGATTTTGATGGATTATTGATGGGACCAAGAGAAATTTGATGGGAACTGTTTGGGAACTTAATGGGAACAATGGGAATTTGATGAAAACTCAACCCACCACCCTTTCCAAAAAAATAAAATACCTTGGGGGCATGTTGGCGCCACCCCAATTGGCTGTCCTCCTTTATCCTAAGGTTCCTTTTTAGGGACAAGCTACTAAGGATAGGGGCTGGGTTTAGGGCTTAGGATAGTATGGAATTGTTTGTTCCACACTATTGCAGAGAGTCTTGTGCATGGGAACTACATTGGAGGAGTCGAGTTTCATCCGAAACCGCGATGGAGGAAAAAGAAAGCCGGAAAGCCGGAAAGCCGGAAACTGTAGTGACGAGTGGCAAGCAGTTGGGTCTCCATGTGCACAAATTCTGGCTTTCTTCCGCGTGTCAAACGCTTGTCGAATAAACCCACTACGCCCCTTCTGTGCCCGCCAAAAGATCCCGCAACTGCCCATCGTAGCAAATGGTGTTTGTCGTCTGCAATTTTGCGGAATTCCGAGAACCCATTTCGCAGAGGAGGAGGAGGAGGAGGAGGAGGCATTCGGGAGTTCGACAAGTCCGCCGGTGGAATTGAAGTCGGTGGAATTGGTTTTGAGTCATGTCGAGCTTCAGGCATGAAGGCGGCAAGTTTCGCAGATCGTCTTTGTCCACGCGACGTAGCAATGTAGCAGCAGCAGCAGCAAGGGAGGCGTTGCTGGATGGACAACAAGTCGACGAGGAAGCAGCACCGGGTGCGCAGCAGCAGCAGGTTGAGGGGAGACGGGGACGCAGTAGAGCGGTCGAGGCGGAGAAGCCACCTAGCACGGGGTGGAGCGGAGAATACGTGAAGAGCATCATTTACGGCGGCTTGGATGCAATTGTGACTAGCTTCGCTCTCGTTGCCTCTGTGTCAGGCGGTGATCTTCCTGCTGGTGGGTGTGCGCGCGCGAGTCTCGCTGTGTATGTGTGTGTGTGTCTCTCTCTCCGGAAGAGGATTTTGGAAATGTTTTGGTTTGCATGTTTGCTTTGATTTGGACGTGGAATTTCGATTTGAAGGGAGGGGAGTGTCGTGGTGGGAGTGTGTGTTGCAGGTGCGGTTTTAGTGCTGGGTTTTGCGAATTTGATTGCGGATGGGATCTCCATGGGCTACGGGGATTTCTTGTCCAGCACGGCGGAGAGAGACTTTGCAGCAAACGAGCAACAGGTGGCAGATTGGCAGATGGAGCATGAACTTCATGAAGAGATGCTAAACTTGGTATCGGCATATGAAGACAGAGGAATGGAGAAGCAAGATGCAGACAAAGTCAGTTTTCTCCAAAACACAAACACGCACCCATTTTCTGAAGCATCTTAGAAATCCTTGTTCTTCTTGAGCTCCTTCTTGAGCAATCTCCTTGAGCAATCTTCTTGAGCTTCTTGTCAATGTGTCCAACAACACAGTGACAAGAGCTTCTTCTTCTTCTTCTTGGGTACTGGAATTGGAATGTGACCTTTGACAGTACTGAATTTTTGGTTGTGTTCTTCTTCATTATGGCAAAATCTGAAGGTGGTGGAGATCATCTCAAAATACAAGGACATCATTGCGGATCACAAGCTGACAATGCAACAAGGACTTCTTCCACCAGATCCTGAAGACAGTCCTTTGAAGAATGGGCTGGTCACATTCATTTCTTTCCTTTGTTTTGGTTCACTCCCCCTCTTGTCCTACTTGGTGCTCAGCCCATTTACAATCAACAAGGATTACAAATTCGGTGGAGCTTGTTTGGTGACTTTGTTGGCACTCATCCTTCTTGGTGTTGCGAAAGCTGGTATCTCAGGACAGAAATATCTCAATTCAACTGCAGTTGTGGTGTTCAATGGAGGAATTGCTGCTGCTGCTGCATATGCCATCAGCTATATTTTGAATGATGTGTTCGGTATTGATGAGTGAGGTTTTATTATGGTTCAGTGATGATGATTGTTTTCCTGTTGTGAACATAATCTCCCAGAGCTCATTTTTCTCATATGCTTGTTTTCCTATTGCAATCATATTTACCAGAGCTCATTCGTCTCCATTTTTTTCACTCCAGTCTACAGATTTTGCACAAATGTGCACTTCACACGCACTGTAGGCTACTGTTTTACACCATACCAGTCAGATGGTATAAGCAAAATCTAGTAAGTTGGATCTTTCAAACCAATTTTGTAATATTGTTGTTGTACTTACTATCTGAGCATTCAGCATAACTGGGTTTTTGATGAAATCATTGTCTTTTTGAAGGTGATTTGAGGAAGAGGTTTGAATCTGCTGTCAGCAGCCTTCTTGCTTGTATTATTTTCTGTGACGAGTCATGTATATGTTTTGGAACCATTGGAAGGAATCTCAACAGTTTTCCCTAATTACCTAGTTTGGTGGAATCTGTACAACTTGTGCTTTGCGTTTCTTGTCTACTCTTAAGAAACCACAACTTTCTTTCTTTGATTACCTGTTGGATTGTGTAATAAGAGAAAGTGCCTCTGTTGAATGAGGCATTCAGCAAGCAATAATGTGCAGTGCCCAATATGGCCAGTTGAAGTGATTGCCTGTTTACTGAATGCTGTGAATTATGGTGAAGAAATTGCAATTGAGCAGGCATTTTGGAGTGTATGCAATCAAAGAAAAGCTTCTGAACTTCTCTTTGTCTACTATCTTCAAGCCATACAGATTTGAAGAAGATAGCATTCATCCTTTTGTATTCTTCCCTTCGTTTACTCTCTGCAAGCTGGGAAGGTAGGTACCTAATCACAACTTGCAAACACAGCCCCCAAAACCCAGTGACTGCCAGGAGCCCAGTGAGTAAAAGCTGCCCACCCTAAAATCCTCCCTACAGCCTCACCCCTGTTAACTTACCCCTAGATGTAAGACCTGAACCTCAGAACCTAGAAAATTTAAAATCTTCAACATCATCGGCACATTGCAGAAATCTTTGCAACAACAAAGCCAACAATGGACCTGCTGTATTGAAATATAGGCTGAGGATGCTACCGAACCACAAGATTAGACAATCTGCTCTCATTGACAGTGGCTCTTTCAAGAATAGATGTTGCCAATTGCAATTGACAGTTGCACTGATGTTTTTGAGAGTACCTAGTCCCTCTGTTTTGGAAGCAGACTATCAGAACTTCTCACAATCATCTCACAAACCCACCCAATAAGATCGTCCATTGGCATTATGTATGGGTGACACAGATGGTGCAGTTACAGCCCATTCATACCAAACCTTGCTAGGCCCAACACAACGCCAGAAGCAAAGCTCAATTGGGACTCCTGCAGGAACATACACAGGTTTGCGAAGAGGGAAAAAAATGGCAAACCAGCTAAACATATTGGGTGTAGCAGTTGATGGCTCAATGCCAAGATGGATGTCTTTATAGAGCACAGCATCAAAGTAACCTCCAAATCCATGCACCAGTGCACTGCCTGTATCCGAAGGCAGATCGAACAAGAGTTTCTTGTAGCGCTTATTGTCCACCTTGCTGCCGCCAGCAAAATTGTTAGGATGCTCAAATGTAAACACTGGTTGTGGTGGTGCTAACCTTGCAACACTGTGCAGTTTCACCACATATGCAGTTTCAAAATGTGCCAAGTCATTGTAAGACTTCACATCATTGTGCAACTTGGAGGCTGTGATGGGGCCCAGAAAGCTGGTGTAAGAGGATGGAATGGAAATACCATCTTTTTTCAAGAACCGCTGTGCACCATCCAAGCATTCTGGTGAAAGCTCATTATCACCAAACGATCCCAGAAGCTCACTGACTAAGATGTCAGCTTGCTCTGGAGCATTCCATTCTCGCATGTCGCACGAAACAACAGTCACTACCTCCTCCCAGCCCTCCAGTTTAATCAAGCTGTGCAATGTAACAACGGCATTAGGGTTTTTCTCCACTGCATACACTCGCAACTGTCGCCCAGCTTGGTCGGCAGCTTGAAGAGAAGCTCGAACTAGTGGGCCACGACCAGCACCTACCACCATGAGCACAATGGTTGCGGATATGTCATCCACCCGGTCCAACAGAGCAGCTTTCACAGCTCTTTGATATTGAGTGTACTTGGCCGAGTCCTTTTCAAAGGTCTCGTATGTCTGTGCCTCCAGATTGTCCATCAAAGGCTGCAATGGTGCCTGCAGGAAGTCACGGTATCCAATCTCAAACCGTTCCTGCTCTGTGGGAGGCTCCATACGGCGGTACAGATGTGCAATGTATTCTAGGTAAGGTCGCAATGGATGTTTAGGGAAATTGTTACCATCCTCAGAGCCATTTGCACTGCTTTCACTGGAAGCAGTGGTGGGATCCAGTCCCTCCACATGGTGAAAAGCCTCTCCTGAAACTATGATCTGTACCGAGTGGTTGAATAGAGTAGTGATGAAATTCTGATGTCTCTTAGAAAGACAAGGGTAACCTCGTTTGTTGGTGAGAAAAGCACTTGTGTGAACGATGGCTGCTCTCAGAGGCTCCCCAATCCAGCGCTTCAAGGAACTGGGAGAAGGAAGAGAAGCAGTAATATCTAAAGCAACAGAAAGCTGACCGTGATGTTCACAGAGCGTCCGGAACGTGTTCCACCATTCCCAGGAATCGTGAAGTGGACGACCGGAAACCGTATCCCTCTTCAGAAACACCACCTCCTCGTCCGCCGTACCCTCCACCTCCTGCAACTCCGGCGACACCAACGGAATCCGCAACCAGAGCTGCAAGGTACTCAATCCTTGCAACAACTGGTTGACGCAGCGCGCGTAATTCGCACAATCCAGCGGCCGTGGAGTAGGCAACAAACACGCTTGCAAAGAGAGATGGGTCGCCCAGCTCACCTCTTGTTTCAAAGTCGTCTCCGCGTCTTTCCGTGCCACGGCTTGAGTGGAGTCCAAATCCATCCACGCACTCATCTTCCCGACTACATGACTACTCCACTGCGATGGACTGAGAACCAAATCAGACCCAGCAAAAGGAGGAGGCGGCGCTCCACCTCCTTCCTTACCTGCTCCTCCTCCTCCTCTACTTGGTCTGTACTCAGGGTTTGTCAGCGGCGCGACAATGAAGTCGAACGCCCCAGCCAAAGCAAACGCCAACGCGTTCTGTATATCATCGCTCCACCCGACCTCTGCTCCACAATAACGTGCCTCACTATTATCTCCTGCTCTTTGCCCCAGCGGCATCTCCACCGCCCCCCTTCTTCTTCTTCCTCTTCTTCTTCTTCTTCCCCACCACCGCCGCCTCGTCTTCTCTTCTCCTCTCTCCTCCCGCCTCTCTCTCGCACTCTTGTCGCTCGCTCGTCTTCCGTTGCGAGCGAGCTAGCTTTTGGACTGCGGGGTTTTGTCGTTAAAAAACCTCAAACCTCAAAACGTTTGTTTCTTTAGGGTTTTGTTTAGGTCATTCAAAACCCCCTTTTCTTCTTTAAAAAATTCTTCTTCTTCTTCTTCTTCTTCGTCTTCTTCTGCTTCTTCTTTTCTTATACTTGGTTTGGCTCTGGCAGGTAAGTGTGCTGTTAGGAAGTAGAGCTTTCTAGAATTGCTTTTGGAGATGGCTCCCAAGCTTCAGACTTTCTAAATTACTGCTGCTTCTCAAAAGCTTCTTTCTAGTGAGCATCAACTTCACAAGAATGTGAAGTTAGAGTTAGGTACTCCTTGGAAGACTTGATGGGGGTGAGAGTGTAAATGTGTGTTTCCATTTGGCACTAATGTTGTTTTGTAGTAGGACTATTGTTATATTTTAAGCAAGATGCAAAATGTGTCTTTGCATCTATTTTTTTTTCTTTGTGAGATCACCCATCTCAAGATTATAGCATATTGAACCTTTTCAATTCAAATAGAATTAGACTACTACCCTTAGTTAGGCCATATTTTTGCAATTATCTCGCAAACTTAATATTCAACGAACAATTTAATAATGAAAATCATGTGAAGTTAATTCATTTTCTAAATTTTTTATATTTTGTATATGGATTATTGTGCAATTGAAAAATACATTTGACACATGAATAATTATAATGATAAAAAAAGTACGAGCTTAGAAATGAATGAACTTTATATTATTTTATATGTTCTTGTGTTAAACATGTTTTCAACACACAATATCCATCTGCAAAACGTATGAATGTATAAATGAATGAACTTTGCATAATTTTCATTACTAAATTGTTGCATGTTAATTTAATAACCTTATTTTAATGGTTTAGGGTTTTCAACTTGATCTAAACTTTTTGTGTTTTTTTTTTTAATTTTAATATGTCCAAAAAAATCAAAATATGAAACCTTTTTGTCCTAACACTAAAATAATAAGATTTTTTTATTTTACATTGTTAACATTGAAATGGTTTAAGCCCCATAACAATTCATAGCCAATTATCCTATGTAAACAACATTGAAATGGTAACATAACTTAATTTTGCACATATGGCTTATATTAACAAAATAATCCATTTAGGAAATATGATTTGTTGTTGGTTGTTGGGAGTTGTGGGAAAAAAAACTCCTCAAAATTCTAATGAGAATTTTTTCCTATCCTACAAAGATGGATTCAATGGTTTGGAAATCATGTAATGGATCTTGTGTTTGAACCCCTTATGTCAAAAAACTTGTGTACAAAAGAAAACCTTTGAATACCATGATTTCTTATTAGTACTCATTGGTTTTGTAACTTTCAATTAGAGTGCCATTTATTAACAAAACAATGATTTTTTTAAAGTTTAAACATTTTTTAAAACATCTCTTAATGTGTTCCAATATTGTGATTTTCAAATCCAATCATAAATTCTTCATCTCTTCAAAGTTTCAAGTTTCCTCTTACGCTAAAACTAAGCAAATTCCATATTTGAATTCAAATTTATTTTCAATTTCAAATCATGTAAAACTAAAGTTTATTCAACACAAATAGCTATATTTGCAGTACTAAACAAAGACACATGGGAATGATACTAGACTTTTTGTAGGTTGTAAATTTCATCCTATCCTTGTGCTTGAACCTCTCAACTGCCTATGAGATTTGTTATGACATTAATATTTACATCTAGTTGTTGCAAGTGAGTTCATAACTTTTCCTATTGCAAGGCATCCTACTATTGTAAATTCCATCATTTATTTGTTCTTATAGCCCTTGGCAACTTATAAGATTTGTTATCATCTTACCGTCTAGACCTAATTATTGCAAGTGACCACAACTTTACATGTTACATGGCCTATGGTGTTGTAAGCCCAAGCATTTATTGATTTCTCCAATGGGTGCATTGAATCCACAATCATTTTAGCTTCCTTCCTTTCATTAAATCCATCACCTCTTGTAAATTTCCTACATTGGTTGTTCATAAATGGCACAAACTTGTGTTTTGCAATTGTGAACTTGTTGTACCAATTCCAAACTATGGCCTTGAGTGTTGACATCATGTTAATCACCATACCCTTGGGTGCAAGTTCAGCTTTGAAGGCCTCCAAAGGTTTCTAAGGTACCAAGTGCACCATCATATCATCTTTCAACTTGATAAGCTTTTGTATCTCATGTCTTTTGGTGTTGTGTAATCTAACATTTTGTCAACTCCTAAGTTTTTCATTAGGGTTGTGTTGCAAACACCACAAAACACTACTACAAAATAACCAAACCTAATTTTTCTAACAACATAAAACAATACCCAACATTCACCAACTCCATTACACAAATTATGCATGTTTGAAATATTTTAAAAAGAAAATACCATTGAACTTTAAATTATTTTGTTATGGAAGCAACCCATCAAGGTGGACAAGTATGAAGTCTCCATAGGTAACCACATCACTTAGAAATTGAAGTTTCATGAATGAAATGTCATCAATGAATTGAGGTCCCTAAAACTTTGGAAATTTTTTAAAGGTTGAAAGGAATGTGATAGTGGAATTTTTGGGGTTTTCAAGCTCAAAGTGATCTAAAGATTTTAAATGAGGTTAGAGTAGGCTTATGGGTTTTGGAAAGTTTAGTTTTTTCTAAGTTTCATGCAAACAACATGAGATTTATAAATAGGTTGTAGTAAAGGAAAGTGGTAAAAAAAGGCGAAAGTTGATGCGGGTGAATGGAAAGTTAGAAACATGTTATCATACAATAAGGAGGCAAAAATGGGAGGATGATGTGGTTCAAGTGGTGAATTTGCAACTTTGCATTCAAAACTTGTGAAGAAAAAAAACAAGCATGTGGAGGTAGGACTTCTAATCTTTTTCATTTTTCATTGGGTGCTTGTCAAGTTGGTTTTTTTTTTAATGATTTTCAATTTGTTAAGATTTTACATGAATTTTTTTCTTTTCCTCGAATATCATATTCCAGTTGGTGGTGAAGATTATGTAAAAAACATGTTTGTTTTGACAATTTAATGGAGTAATTATGTAATCTATTATTGAAATTTTGGAGATGCAATATTCTAACAAAAAAGAATGGATAATCAATTTTATAATTAAGGTTTTGTATATTGTTCAATTCAGAGAAAAAAACTTTTATCAATGTTTGTGATATGAAATTTTTCAAATATTGTCTCAATTTTTCTTCCTCCCATAATTATAATTTTACATTGACAATTATAAGATTATTTAAATATTGTTTCTTGACCCAAAAATACAATTTCAAATTAAAAATTGCAAAAACCTTTGTAATCCTAAATGAATGCGCATTATGAATTGTTGTTCATGAATTTCTCATGGATTTTCAAAATGTTCCCATCTCAAATTGTCTTTCATGCATCTTTTTACTTGAAAATAATGGCATGTGACAATTTTTTAGGTTACAATCAAGAATTTGTCACCATAAGGATCATAGATGATCATTTTGGTGAAAGAAGGGACACATATATTAGATGATAAAACACATATTCAGTCACAACTATTGTTAATGATTACAAGTTAACTAGGCAATTGCTAAGTTTTAAGCTTTTTAGATATCTTAATTTCTCCAACATTTGAATGTAGAATTAACAATGTCTTTTTATTTTTTGTGCAATATCTCCTCATCTATTTAAGATATGGCAAACTACTTTGTATTGTTAAAAAAAGTGAAGTTGGGATCATTATGTGATGTGTAATTGCAAATATTTATAAAATCTATATAATTGAGTATTACAAACGAAATTTTGGCTTTCTAGCTTCAATTACTTTTTCATTTTCTACCCCATAAAGGCTAGCACTCATATGTGTTTACTCTCTTGAAAAATATTTAATTATAATGATATGAAAATTGTGAACAATTCCATTAAATTTGACTATCATTTTTTTATTAAAAAAATCATACAAATCATATGGTGATCATTATTTACATTGCTTACATTTTGTTCCTTAAACAACACAACCACATAAATTTGAAGAGTTGAATTGGTAAAAAAAAGAGAAAACCAATGTGCTACAATTTTGTACATTCAAGAATCCAAATTTGGCTAGAAGTTGATTGGAGGGGGGGGAGGGGGGGGGGGGGGTGGGAGGGAAAAAAAAGTAAAGAAGGATGTAAATTTAAAACTAAAATTGTATTTTAAATTAAGAAAAAACGAATATAAGCTTTGAGGTAAATGAAAAGGGGAGGACCC